>ERZ791917.428-NODE-428-length-42492-cov-7.420459_pt1 | contig 42492 bp, 40 predicted proteins | sample MGYA00510138_ERZ791917 | MGnify/ENA primary metagenome ERZ791917 (study PRJEB30046, sample SAMN00792102) | human gut metagenome | study: EMG produced TPA metagenomics assembly of the A metagenome-wide association study of gut microbiota in type 2...
TGGTTTCTACCGATAAGGCGGTGAATCCTACCAATGTCATGGGATGCTCGAAACGCTTGGCGGAGATCTATGTACAGAGTCTGGACTGTGCCATCCGTGAGGGAAAAGTAAAAGGTCGTACCAAATTTATCACTACCCGCTTTGGCAATGTATTGGGTAGTAACGGTTCTGTAATTCCCCGCTTTAAAGAACAGATCGAGAATGGCGGTCCTGTCACAGTGACTCATCCTGATATCATCCGTTTCTTTATGACTATCCCCGAAGCTTGTCGCCTGGTAATGGAGGCCGCTACGATGGGTGAAGGCAATGAGATATTTGTCTTTGAGATGGGAAAGGCCGTGAAGATTGTCGACCTGGCTACCCGTATGATCGAACTTGCCGGTTATCGTCCGGGTGAGGATATTGAGATAGAGTTTACGGGATTGCGTCCGGGTGAGAAGCTTTATGAAGAAGTTTTGAGTGATAAAGAAAACACGATTCCTACTGAAAATAAGAAGATAATGATAGCGAAGGTACGTCACTATGAATATGCTGATATCCTTGATATTTATACAGAGTTTGAGAAACTATCTCGTTCTGTGCAGATCATGGATACAGTGAAGCTAATGAAGAAAGTGGTACCTGAGTTTAAATCCAAGAATTCACCTCGATTTGAAGTTCTGGATAAATAACCAGAATAATCTATAACACTAACATAAATCAACAATGGATACAAAAGATTTTAAGATTGCTGTTGCAGGTACCGGCTATGTTGGTCTTAGCATAGCAACACTTTTGTCGCAACACCATCAGGTGACGGCAGTCGATGTGATTCCTGAGAAAGTAGATATGCTTAATCGTAAGCAATCACCTATTCAGGATGAGTATATAGAGAAGTATCTATCCGAAAAGGAATTAGATCTAACCGCTACGCTTGACGGTTTCAAGGCATACAGTGACGCTGATTTTGTGGTTATAGCGGCTCCTACTAACTATGATCCGGTGAAGAACTATTTTGATACTCATCATATAGAGGATGTCATAGATCTGGTGTTAAGTGTCAATCCTGATGCTGTGATGGTAATCAAGTCTACTATTCCAGTAGGATATTGTCGTGGACTTTATTTGAAGTATGCCCGTAAGGGAGTCAAGAAGCTTAACTTGCTTTTTTCTCCTGAGTTTCTTCGTGAGAGCATGGCCCTTTATGATAACTTGTATCCAAGTCGTATTATTGTCGGTTATCCAAAGTTGATTGATGGCGAGCAGTTTGACGAGGAAAATGAAGCTATTAAGGCTATTGCCGATGTTCCTGTTCTAGAGGAAGCTGCACATACTTTTGCCGCATTGCTTCAGGAAGGTGCAATCAAGAAAGATATTCCTACCCTTTTTATGGGTATCAAGGAGGCAGAGGCTGTTAAATTGTTTGCTAATACCTATCTTGCTTTGCGCGTTAGTTATTTTAATGAACTTGATACTTATGCAGAGATGAAAGGTCTGGATTCTCAGTCAATCATACAGGGTGTTGGTCTAGATCCTCGTATTGGCACACACTATAATAATCCATCCTTTGGTTATGGCGGTTATTGTTTGCCTAAAGACACGAAACAACTATTGGCTAATTATCAGGATGTTCCTCAGAACATGATGACTGCTATTGTCGAAAGTAACCGTACAAGAAAAGACTTCATAGCAGATCAAGTCTTGCGTAAAGCTGGTTATTATACTGCCTCCTGCTCATGGGATGCCCAGAAAGAGCAAAAAATAACCATTGGTGTATATCGTTTGACCATGAAGTCCAATTCTGACAACTTCCGTCAGAGTGCCATTCAAGGGATTATGAAGCGTATCAAGGCGAAGGGGGCTACTATTGTAATTTTCGAGCCTACTATGCAAGATGGTGAAACATTCTTTGGTAGTCAAGTGGTTAATAACTTAATCAAATTCAAGGAAATAAGTCAAGCCATCATCGCCAACCGTTACGACGCTTGTCTGGATGATGTGAAAGAGAAGGTATATACTCGTGACATTTTCCAAAGAGATTAACTTTATGGTAACATACAATGTTAGTTTAGAGAACAAAGTGGTTTTGGTAACTGGTGCAGCCGGTTTTATCGGAGCCAATTTGGTGAAACGTTTGCTAAATGAGTTTGATAGCGTGAAAGTCATCGGTATTGATAGTATTACCGAATACTATGACGTACGTTTAAAGTATGAACGCTTACAAGAATTGTCTGCTTACGGTGACAGATTTGTTTTCATAAAAGACAGTATTGCTAAAAAGGAAATTGTTGAGTCTATCTTTACTGACTACCATCCTCAGGTAGTAGTGAACCTTGCTGCTCAGGCCGGTGTACGTTATAGTATTACTAACCCTGATGCTTATATTGAAAGTAACCTTATTGGATTTTATAACATCTTAGAGTCCTGTCGTCATCATAGCGTGGAGCATTTAGTATATGCTTCTTCCAGTAGTGTGTATGGAAGCAATAAGAAAGTGCCTTATAGTACCGATGATAAGGTTGACAATCCTGTATCACTCTATGCTGCTACTAAAAAGAGCAATGAGTTAATGGCTCATGCTTATAGCAAGCTCTATAACATACCAAGCACAGGTCTGCGATTCTTCACCGTATACGGTCCCTGCGGTCGTCCTGATATGGCTTATTTTAGCTTTACCAACAAACTATTAAAGGGTGAGACCATACAAATTTATAATTATGGCAATTGTAAGCGCGACTTTACTTATATAGACGATATTGTAGAAGGCATAGTTCGTATTATTCAGCATGCACCGGAAAAACGGAATGGTGAAGACGGACTTCCGGTTCCACCATATAAGGTATATAACATTGGTAATAACTCACCTGAAAATCTTCTTGATTTCGTGACTATCCTTCAGGAAGAACTAATCCGTGCAGGTGTACTTCCCAACGACTATGACTTTGAATCCCACAAAGAACTAGTACCAATGCGGCTTGGAGATGTGCCTATCACCTATGCTGATACGACTCCTTTGGAGCTAGATTTCGGTTTTAAACCAAATACAAGTCTTCGTGATGGTTTAAAAGTATTTGTCCGGTGGTATGCTAAGTATTACAGTATAAACAAATGATAGGTTAAATAGTATAGAAGTCGTCTGTGTGGCTTAACTTGAAAAGATAAAAATCATCGATTATAGAATAGTACTTAAGAAATATGTTTCCTTATTTTGTAACCTAATAAATATGACCTGTATATAGTATAAGTGGAAAGTAAAAAGTAGCGACTCATTGTGTAGGGTTGATATATTTCTCTTTTTACTATAAACTTATACTCATAATTTGAAAAGATAATATCATGAATGTTATTGAATTTTATTATAAATATTTGCTGTATTATTAATAACTATTGCAAAATTGCGTAGTCATTAGTGAAAAAATATAGAATACAATGCCATTGAAGGTTTTGAATCAATATGGTGTGTGTATACATTAGAAAAAAATGTAGAAACATTATAACATCTAAATGCAATATAGTTATCTTATAATATGCAACTAAATCAGATTAAAATAGGAGCCTTTTTGAATTATTTGGCTATTGGGCTAAATATGTTTATAGGCTTAATCTATACTCCATATCTATTAAGAGCACTTGGACAATCTGAATATGGTTTATATTCCCTTGCCTCATCAATGATAGCTTATCTGACGGTCTTGGATTTGGGCTTTGGTAATGCAATTGTTAGATATACGGTGAAATACCGCATAGAAGGAAAATATGAGGAACAATCAAAATTACTGGGAATGTTTTTCGTCATATATTTGGTTATAGGACTCATAGCGGTGATGATAGGCGGTATATTAGCAATTAATACCGAAAATATTTTTGAGGCTAATATGACTGCTTCTGAGATTGCTAAAACTAAGATAATGTTATGGTTAATGACTTTTAATTTAGCATTTACTTTTCCTATGAGTATTTGGGGGAGTATTATGAGTGCTTATGAAAGGTTTATATTTCAAAGAATAGTAAGTATTCTTAGAAGCATTTTGAATCCTTTGATAATGCTTCTATTATTACTTTGGGGGTATAAAGCGATTGCTCTTGTTGTAGTCACAACTATTTGTAATGTTTTGACTTTGTTTGTAAATTATGTTTATTGCAAAAAGAGGTTGAAGCTAGGCCTGACATTCGGATGGATTGAGAAGCCATTAATCATAGAAATTACAACCTTTAGTTTTTGGGTTTTCTTAGCTGCTTTAACTGATAAAATTTATTGGAGTTCTGGACAGTTTATTCTTGGTATTGTTCAAGGAGCTGCTGTTGTTGCTATATATTCAGTTGCAATTCAATTAAAAGATATGTTCTATTTGTTTTCTACTGCTATAAGTAGTATATTTCTTCCACGAATAACAACTATGGTTTCTAAAGGAGCATCAGTTGAAGAAATATCGAGATTGTTTATAAGAACAGGAAGAATTCAATATGTAATTTTAGCTTTTATTCTAACAGGCTTTATTTTAATAGGCCGTGATTTTATACACTTATGGGCAGGAAATGAATATGATAGTGCATATTTCATTGCATTACTCTTTTTTGTTTCTACAGCGATTCCGTTGATTCAAAATCTATCAATATCCATTCTTATGGCTTACAATAGGCTTAAGACAAGATCTATTATCGTTCTGTCTCTCTCAATTCTAAGTCTATTTTTGGCAGTACCTTTTTCAATGAAATATGGTGGTATTGGATGTGCATCTATTTCTGCTATTACTATTGTTATTACATATGGATTTGTTCTGAATTATTATTATGGAAAATATATAAAGATTAGAGTGATGATCTTTTGGAAAGAAATATTTAAGATGTCAATCATACCATTAATATTTGTGGTTATTGGCTTATTACTTCGACCATATATTGTAATAACTTCTTGGCGAGGATTATTTTTATATGTTATTGTTTTTTCAATTTTATATATCCCAATCTACTATATATATTCCTTTAACTTGTACGAAAAAGAGTTAGTTAGGAAACCATTAATGAGGATATTTCAACATAAATGAAAAAAATACTGATATTAGGTGGAACTGGGGCTATTGGCACACATCTCAAAGATTTCCTTGTCGGAAGACAATTTGATGTGTATATTACATCAAGAAGGATGTGTGGCAAATCAAATGGAGTAACATATATTAAGGGAAATGCTCATAATATAGATTTTTTAAAACAACTACATACGCAAAGTTGGGATTGTGTAGTCGATATGATGGTATACAGTTTTTCTGAATTTAAAAAACTTCTACAAACGTTGTTATTATTAGGCAAACAATATATATTTATATCTTCTGCTCGTGTCTTTGCGCCATCAGAAGGTTGCCTAACAGAAAGCTCTATTTTACTCAAGGATTGGGTGGAGGATGACAAATTTATCAAATCTGAGGAATATGCTATTTCTAAGGCTATGTCAGAGGATTTGTTGAAGGACAATGCTGATCACAATATCACAATTGTGAGACCATATATAACTTATAGTGAAGACCGTCTGCAGCTTGGTACTTATGAAAAAGAAATATGGCTTTATAGGGCACTCCATAACAAACCTATTGTTTTTCCAGAGGAGTTATTGAATGTCAAAACTACCCTTACCTATGGAAAGGATGTAGCACAGGGGATTTTTAATCTCGTTTGTAATGAATCTGCTTATAATGAAATCTTCAATATTACCACAAATGAGAATATTACATGGGGAGAAGTCATTGAAATTTATGTAGATTGCATATTTATGGAAACAGGCATTTTGCCAAAAATAGTTTTTACAAGGAAGGATATGTCATTAAAAACTTATCAATCAAGATATGATCGACAGATAAATAGGATATTTGATAATAGTAAAATATTGACAGTTTCTCCTTTGCTTTCATTTACACCTATCAAAGATGGATTAGCTTCTTGTATTCATGAATTCGTTTCTCATCCACACTATCTTAGAATTTCACCTGCTACTCAAGGTGTTCATGATAGAATGACAGATAGCTTTACAAGACTGAACGAATTCAACTCTAACATAGATAAACTAAAATATTTAATAGCAAGATTTTTACCGATTATTTAAAATGATATGAGAAAATATTATACGTCAGAGAGAAATATTTTGATGTTGTTGAGTCTTTTGAAAGCGCATAATATCAGAAAGATAGTAGCTTCGCCTGGGACGAAAAACATTCCTTTCGTTTATTCAGCTAGTATTGATGATTTTTTCGAAATATATTCATCTGTAGACGAAAGATCTGCATGTTATATTGCATGTGGACTCGCTGAGGAATCAGGAGAGCCTGTTGTTATAACTTGTACAGGAGCTACAGCTTCTAGAAACTATATGTCTGGATTGACAGAGGCATATTACCGAAAGCTTCCTGTTTTAGCTGTTACATTTTTACAAAATAATGCATTTATTGGACATCTGGTACCTCAAGTTATTGACCGTAGACAACAGCTAAATGATATAGTGATGTTGAGTGAACAGATTGATGTGATAAAGGATAGCGTTAGTGAGTGGGATGCTAACATAAAAATAAATAAAGCATTATTAGAATTGAACCATAATCCATCAGGTCCTGTGCACTTAAATGTCGAAACTACTAACGGAAGAAATTTTTCGATAGAGAAATTACCTCTTTTTAGAGTTATTAAAAGATATGATGTTTATGACGAATTACCATCTTTACCTAATGGAAGAATTGCCATATATGTGGGATCACATATGTTGATGACAGAGAATCTTGAAAATAAAATAGATGAGTTTTGTAAGATCCATAACGCTGTTGTTTTCTGTGATCATACTAGCGGATATCATGGTAAATTTAGGATTCAATTTAGTTTGGTTCTTTCACAACTCCAATATAAATCTTCACTGGCGAATATGAATTTGCTTATACATATCGGAGAGACGTCTGGAGATTATCCTCTGTTCAACTTGAAACCTGAAAAAGTTTGGAGGGTGTCAGAAGATGGACAATTACGTGATAGATATAAGTGTTTAGAAAACGTTTTTGAAATGCGTGAGGATTATTTTTTCTGCAAATACTTGAATGGAAAAGAACAACCAACAACATATTATAGGGATTGTATTGAAGAAATATCATCTATAAAATCCAATCTTCCTGAAATACCATTTTCAAATATTTGGGTTGCATCATGTGCATCAAAGCTTATTCCACAAAATTCTGTATTGCATATGGCGATATTGAATTCACTACGTTCTTGGAATCTTTTTGAACTACCAAGTTCTGTAAAATGTTATGCGAATACTGGTGGCTTTGGTATTGATGGAGGGATGTCTTCGGCTGTTGGAGGCTCTTTGGTAAACAAAAAGCAAATACATTTTTTAATTATTGGCGATTTGTCTTTTTTCTATGATATGAATGTACTGGGTAATAGGCATGTTAATAGTAATTTACGAATATTACTTGTGAATAATGGTACAGGCTGTGAGTTTAAAATATTTAAAAATTTAGGATCAATGTTTGGCGAGGAAGCAGATGATTATCTCGCTGCTGGAGGACACTTTGGAAATAAATCACGTGATCTTGTTAAAAATTATGTGCAGAGCTTAGGCTTTGAATATTTATTTGCAGATACAAAAGAATCATTTAATTCTGTTATTGTACAATTTATGACGAAGGAACTTACAGATAAGCCGTTATTACTTGAGGTATTTACAAATAGTGAAGACGAGAATGATGCATTATTTGCAATCTCAAATATCAAAAAATCTACTTTGGGTATGGTTAAAAATGTTGTTAAATCCCTTCTCGGTGAGAAAGGAAGAACTGTTGTACAAAAAATAGTTTCTAGATAAATGTCAAAGACTGTGAATATATTGACAATCCATGATGAACCTAATTATGGTGCATTGCTTCAAGCATATGCATTGTATCATACAGTGGAGATTTTGGGATGTACCCCTCGAATGATAAACCTATCATTGAAATTCAGACTCAGAGAATATAATTTATTAAATCGAATATTGATTGCTTTTAATAATTGGAAGAATGGTTATAATTATTGTAATAACATAGCTCGTGCTTTTTGCAGAACCTACGAACCAAATACCACTAGACAATTTTGTACTATAGAACAGCTAAGGAATTATAACTGGAATTCAGATGATTATTTTCTTCTTGGAAGTGATCAAATTTGGAATACTGAAATTACTCATAACTTAGCTAAGGCTTACACATTTAGTTTTTTGCCAGATGAATGTATTAAACGCTATGCGTATGCATCTAGTTTTGGTAATATAAAAGACGAAAAAAAACGAGCTAAAGAACTTGAAGTACAGAGTTCGTTGGCTAAATTTAAAGGAATAGGTGTGCGTGAAAAATTTGGGGTTGAGTTCTTAAAGACTCAAGGCATTGAATCTGTTGAGGTAATTGATCCCACTTTATTACTAAAAGACTATTCTTTTCTCTTGCCTCGTCCGATAGAATATAATAATTGTCTGTTGTATCTTGCTCTAGGAGAAGACAGTGAAATGAATACTTTTGTCACTCAACTTTCCCAAATGACAAAGCTTACCATAAACAAACATTATGGATATCTTCAACCCTCTAGGAAAGTAAACAAGCAATTTCTTTCTGTTCAAAATTGGCTTTATTATATTGCATCATCTAAGTTGGTTGTTACGGATTCTTTTCATGCAATGGTTTTTTCAATTATGTTCCATCGTCAGTTCTATGTTTTTGTAAGTCATCCTTCAAAAGTTTATCGTATCAATAATATTCTTAAAAGGTTGGGCATAGAGGGACGGGTAGTAACAAACCTAAATCAGGTAAATTTAGATTCAACAATAGATTATGCTGAAGTTGCAGAAAAACTTGATGATTTACGAATAAGTTCTTTGAATTATTTATCCCAAATATTGGGGTTAGGAAATATAATATGAAAGTCGCAATATGTAATGTTCAAGAATTTAACCCTCAAATAGGAGGGATAGAGAGGGTTTCTGTATCTTTAGCTACAGAGTTGATAAAGCAAGGAGTAAATGTAATATTTGTTGCAAGTAGGAAATCTCCATATAGCAAAGAGTATGAGTTGCCTGCTAAACAATATATGTTACCTAATGATTTGGATTATGCAGAAGAGAATATTATAGCTTTTGCCAACATCATTAGAAAAGAAAAAGTCGACATTTTGTTAAATCAGAATGCTCATTCATATCTTTATAACAAAGAATGTTATAAAGTGAAAGAACGTACTGGGGTTAAACTTATATCAGTTTTGCATTTCTGTCCAGATATGAGATTGAAATCGAATAGGAATCTTTTCGATTGTAAGTTTTTTACCTTGAAGGAAAATATTAATCATATATTGCGTGATATGTGCACACGATTTCCTTGGAAAATTATTACAATGGCTCCACATAGAAAATTATATAGGCATCTATATAATACAAATGATAAAGTGGTACTTTTGAGTAGAAATTTTGTACCGTCATTTTGCAAAATAGCAGGAATAAGAAGGGAGGATAAAATATGTACAATTAACAATATGTTGTCATTTCAATACGATAAAGAATTTCACGTTAAAAATAAACGGAAACAAATTTTATTTTGTGGAAGGTTGGTCTCTCAGAAAAATCCATATAGAGTTCTTTATTTATGGAAAAGAATGTATAGGCAATTACCAGATTGGGAACTAATTATTGTTGGTGGTGGTCCATGGCAAGAAAAAATGGAAAAATTAAAGAATTTATTTCATTTACCTAATGTTAAAATGCTCGGTTTCCAAAATCCTGTAGATTTCTACAAGTTTGCTTCAATATATATAATGACAAGCAATTATGAAGGATGGCCATTAACACTTATGGAATCAATGCAGTTTGGATGTATTCCAATAGCTTTTGAGAGTTTTGAAAGTATAAGAGATATTGTTGATGATGGACAAAATGGTATACTTATTCCTCCATTTGATATCGATATAATGGCAGATAGTTTAATCCGCCTTATAAAAGAAGATAACTTGACCCAATATGCTGAATCCGCACAAAAAAAAATGAAAAAATTCCTGCCAGAAGAAATAGGAAAACAGTGGATTTCCTTGTTTAATGGAGTGTTATCTAAATAATAATCAATATGATTTTAATATTGTTTTATATTTTTTTGTTCTTGTTTGTATCGAATTATTCCAAAAGATTTGGACTAAATAAGAGAGTAAAAGTACAAATGATATGGAGTTTTATATTGCTTTTTGTTTTTTTTTCATTAAGAGGTCTTCCTGTACTTAACGATACGCATCATTATTATAACGGTCAGTTAGAAGAAATAATGAATGGATGTGTCAATAGACCTTTTTATCAATATAATCCCGATAGCAGATATGGAGCAGGATATCAGATATTTCAACACATTGTAGCAAATATTGCTCTTGACCCATATGCATTGATTTTTTTTTCTTCTCTTATTTTTACAATAGGGTCGTTATGGTTTATAAAGCGAAATACTGATGAGATTGCATTAACGATTTTTATTCTGCTAGGGCTAAGTTTGATGTTTGGGCAATATGCAGCGTTGAGACAATCTTTGGCTACTATTTTATTCTATTTATCTTGCTTTTTTTGTGCGCGTAGGAAACATATATTGGGTCTGTTATTGATTTTTTTAGCAATGCAATTTCACTCTTCGGCGAATGTACTTATTCTTTTGTATTTATTATTTCAAATACCTATCAATAGACGTAATATTATTATTGCATTTGGAGTATGTTTAATAGTTTGTGTTGCATTGTTACCAATCTTAAATTTTTTTGATTACGGAGATAATCATTATGTAACTGATATGTATGACAGATCAAATGCTGCATGGTCTGCCATATTAAGTGCTGTAATGTTTAGCATTGCAATATTAGAATGCTATTGGTTGAAGAATAAATATAATATTGAACCTCCTGATAGAATAATTATTTGGGGAGCTATTATGGGAGTGTTTTTTAACTTTGCGTCTATAATAGTTATAGTATTTGATAGACTAGCATTATACACAGCTGTATTCAATGTTATTATGTTTGTTCATTTTTGGAGTAAATCCCCTCGATACGAACAAAATAAATTGTTAAAAATTATCATTGCTATTGTATTGATCAGAATGTCACTCGAAATGGGGCTTAAAAACGAGTGGAAGCATCTTGTGCCCTATTCTTTTTATGATTTCAGTAACCCAAATATATATTTAGATTTTGGATATTAATTATGGTAGTAGGTATCCTTTATATTTGTACTGGTAAGTACAATCAGTTCTTTTCATTGTTTTATGAGTCTATGCAAAAGAACTTTCTCCCTAATTGTGAGAAAAAGTATTTTGTATGGTCGGATCAGGATGATTTAACTCATGGACTAAGTAACGTATTCTTTACACATAAGGAATGTGGTGGTTTTCCTGCAGATTCTCTTTTTAGATTTGACATATTCTTGCAGGCTGAAGATAAACTTAAAAACTGTGACTATTTGTATTATATTAATGCGAATGCGAATATAATTAAAGAGATTGGTTCTGAAATTTTGCCAGACGCATCACAACTCGTGGCAGTAGAATGGCCTGTAAAGTATAGACTTCTTTCTAGTTCAGTATTTTATCATTATGAGAGAAATCCCAAATCTCTTGCTTATGTTAAACCATTCGATGGACCATATAAGTATTATATGGGAGGATTAAATGGAGGTACAGCAGAAGCATACTTAACAATGATACACGAACTTTCAGAAAACATAAAAGTAGATTATTCTAATGGTATCATCGCTTGCTCAAACGATGAATCTCATTTGAACAGGTATTTGCATGATAATCTATGTAAAGTGTTACCTTACGGTTATTGTTGGCCGGAAGAATGGAATTCACCATCCAATACGAAAATATTATTTCGGAATAAGATAAAGTTAGATTCATACTTTAATAAAGGAAGAAATATTGGTGCTTGGGGACGAATAGAAAGATTGTGGTACTTAACAACAAGAGCTTTAAGGTGGTACGTTAAATTGTGACAAAGAATATTGATTAGAGATAGAAATAATGAAGGGCTAATACTATACGAAATAATGTTTAAAAATATCTATATATTTATGTTTGTAGAGGATATTTGTCCTAGTTGTTAAGGTATTAGATTCATGTCATTGCCCTTTTTTATTTTGTTGGATATTTAATTTTATAAAGAGTGCTAATTTAGTTTATACATATTCCTTTATCCAAACAATCTTAAATTACTTCGGTAAAAATTAGTTTTAATATTGTTAGGATTGTTAACTTTCTATTTCTATCGCTTGTCTAACTGTTGCTATTGGGAGTATTAGTGAGTTTTTATTTGAGTTATCTTCTATACTTTCTTATAGCAATAATTGGGCTCTATATAGTACTAGATAGGAATTTTAAATATATTGTCTTTATTAGAAGCTTGATAAATAGTAATCTATATGAAAATTGTTAATATAATAGGTGGACTTGGAAATCAAATGTTTCAATATGCTTTTGCTATTGCACTCCAAAAGAAGTTTGTGCATGAAACTGTTTGTGTGGATATACAGCATTTTAATTATTTATTCCTAAATCATTATAAAAGTTGTAGACTTCATAATGGTTATGAAATATGTAAGGTGTTTGAATGTGCAAATTTGAAGATTGCTTCTCGTAATGAGTTAAAAGAGCTCACCTATTATATTCCTAATTATTTTCTTTCAAGATTAGTACGAAGAATGCTGCCAGTTAAGCAAACGGAGTACATTGAAGATAAGAATTATGTTTATTATCCAGAAGTATTTGATATTGCCTTCTCATGTTATTATGAAGGATATTGGCAATCGGCAAGATATTTTATAGATGCAATAGGTGAAATACAAAAGGCGTTCACATTTCCAACTCCTAACAAGTATAATTCTTCTATTAAAAGATTGATTGTTGGTTCTATGTCTGTAGGTATTCATATTCGAAGAGGGGATTACCTCCAAGATCCCGAATATCAAGGAATATGTAACTTGGAGTACTATAAAAGAGCATTAGATTATATCGGAATTAAAAACAAGAGTTTTTTTATCTTCTCAAATGATATAGAGTGGTGTAAACAGAATATAGTAAATTTATTGCATGGAGTTCCCATTATTTTTGTTGATGGTAATAAGGGTCTGAATAGTGCTTGGGATATGTTTTTAATGAGTCAATGTAATGAACTTATTATAGCTAATAGCAGTTTTAGTTGGTGGGGAGCATTCTTAAATAAAAAAGTGAAAAAGGTTATTGTGCCTAAGAAGTGGATTAATAGAGATTATGAAGCTGATGTATATTTGGATTCATGGGTGAAAATATAGGATGATACAAAGTAAAATAGCAGTTATACTGCCAGTTTATAAGAACGATAAAGTGCCTTATATCCGTTTGTCGTTTGATAGTATTTTGAATCAGAAGCATACTGATGTTTTTTTATATGTAGGTGTAGATGGACCTGTTGGTGATGACTTGGTTTTATGCCTCAGAGAGTACGAGAGTTTAGAAAATGTCCATATTTATTGGTTTCTTGAAAATAGAGGACTTGCAATTGTACTGAATGATTTGCTTGATATCTGCTTTAAAGAAGGATATGAGTATATTGCTCGTATGGATGCTGATGATATTTCTATGCCAGAACGTATAAAAAATCAAGTATCCTACTTGCAAACTCATTCTGAGATTGATGTCGTTGGTGGAGCTATTGAGGAGATTGATGAGGAGGGCGAAAGCAGAGGAAAGATTATCCTTTATCCTGAAGGACCAAGAGAATGCTATGAATTCTTCTCTCGTAGAAATCCTCATGCCCATCCGGCTGTAATGTTTCGTAAAAGTTTTTTTGAAAAGGCTGGATGCAAGTATCGTCCTGAATATAGACAGAATCAGGATACTATGCTTTGGTTGGATGGAATGAGTGCTGGGACTCAACATGCTAATCTTCAGGAGGTGATATTGAGATTTCGATTTACAAATTCACTATTTAAAAAAAGACGTAATGGTTGGACGTTTGCTAAAAAACAGTTAAAAGACCGTAAGATGATAAACAGGACGCTTGGTTATGGATTCAGCGCTACAGTCTTCAGGTATATGATGTTCATCTTGTTGGTTTCACCAGTATGGGTGAAGAAGATTGCGTATAAAATGTTTAGATAGTTTGATGTAAATATATTCTTTGATTTAATAAAGTTCTCCTTTTGGAAACAATCTTTCTATGGCGTATACATTCTTCTGTATGTATATGTAAATATTTTTATGAGTAGGGGATGCTAAGATAAATAATGGATTACTACTATGTTTGGAAACAAAAGACAGTATAAACAATTGATAAGATGCTTTTTGAATGTAGTGTTGATATTAGGTAGGGTCTCGTTTTCACTACAATGACAGAATATATGATAGTAAAAATAATATTATGATATTAAAGTGGTTATTTGATAGGATTGTATCCCTAGTCGGGCTCATCTGCCTTTGTTGGTTATATCCAATAGTAGCAATACTGATAAAAATTAAAATGCCAGGAGGACCGGTATTTTTTGTACAGAAACGTGTGGGAAAGAGTGGAAAGTTATTCAAGTGCCATAAATTTAGGAGTATGACAGTAGAGCATAACGGTGCTTCGGTATCGGTTGCGGGTGACAGCCGTATTACTCCTTTGGGCGTGAAACTTCGTCACTATAAGATTGATGAACTGCCAGAGCTTTGGGATGTGTTCATCGGTACTATGTCTTTTGTTGGTCCAAGACCTGATGTACCTGGATATGCTGATAAACTAGTGGGTAATGACCGTGATGTACTGAATCTTCGTCCGGGAATCACAGGACCTGCAACACTGAAGTACCGACTTGAAGATGAGATGATTTGCGAGTATGTGTACAGAAGACAGAAAGATGGCGACTTTCGTTCTGCTCAAGATATTGCAATGGAATATAATGATAATGTAATCTACCCCGATAAGGTTCGTCTAAACTGCTATTATTATCGTCACTACAGTTTTATCAAGGATATTCAGATGATTCTATGTACTGTACTGGGGAGGAAAATGAAATATAATAATGAAATAATTTAATGCATATGTAAATCATGGCAGAAAGAAAAATAATTTACCTCTGTCTGGCTCATATGTCAGAAGAGGGCTTAGAGCAAAAATACGTTAGAGAAGCATTTGATACCAATTGGGTAGTACCTCTTGGTCCTAATGTAAATGCTTTTGAGGAAGAACTTCGTGAATTTGTGGTTGGAAGTACAGAGAGTGAGGGTATCCCGAAGTCTTGCAGGTCTGAGGCATGGGAGAAAGCTTGGCATATGAATGAAACTTTAAGGGATAAGCAGGTGGTGGCACTTAGTGCAGGTACCGCTGCTGTTCATCTTGCACTCCTTGCATGTGGTGTTGGTCCGGGTGATGAAGTATGTGTACAGAGTTTTACTTTCTGTGCTTCGTCTCACCCCATTACCTATCTTGGAGCGAGACCAGTGTTCATTGGTTCTGAAAAGGACTCATGGAACATGGATCCGGAATTGTTGGAGCAGGCAATTCTTGATCGTATGGCAAAGACGGGTAAGTATCCCAAGGTAATAGTACCAGTGGCACTCTATGGTATGCCGTACAATTGTGATAGGATTATGGGTATTGCAAAAAAATATGATATTCCTGTAGTAGAAGATGCTGCCGAGGGTTTTGGTTCCCGTTGGAAAGGTCAAATGCTAGGTACATTTGGAAAATTCGGTGTGTTATCATTTAATGGTAATAAGATGATCACAACCTCTGGCGGAGGTGCATTGATTTGTGATGATACAGAATCGAAGAACAATATCATGTGGTATGCAACACAAGCACGTGATGCATACCCATATTATCAGCACACTGCGATTGGTTATAATTACCGCATGAGTAATATCTGTGCTGGTATTGGTCGTGGGCAGATGGCTATAGCGAATGTTCACATTGCACATCATCAGCATATACAGAAGATGTATGAGGAACAGCTAAAGGAGGTTACTGGCGTAACTGTTCACTGTGCTCCATCTCCTGATTATGACTCAAATTATTGGCTCTGTGTTGTCACCCTTGATCCAAATTTGAAGATCAAAGGACAAGAGGATGTTTATAAGGAAATTATCAATACTACTGTGGGGGGAGCTGCTGGTGTTATCCACATGGTGGATAGTCCTAAAACTGATTGTCAACCCAATGAAAATGTAGAAGCTCTACGTCTTTTTATGTTAAGTAAAAAGATTGAGACTAGACCAGTTTGGAAACCAATGCACAAGCAACCAATCTATAAGGACGCTCCATACTATACTAACGGTATCGAAGAAGAAATTTTTAAGATTGGTATATGTCTTCCTGCTGGTCCATATGTAAGCGACAACGATGTCCATTACATAGTGGAATCAATAAAGGAGGCTATAGAACAGTAATTGTAAATTTTCATTGTATGGTTCTTGATTTATATTCTGTCTTATTTAATCTTTATAGTCGTATTTGAGCATTAGTGAATTTTACAGTGCTTTTACACTTGAAGTTAAGTAATGGTATTGAGACCAATAAAGAAATATTGACTTGGATGTTCTTACATATCCTTTTTGAAAATTTAAGGGTTCGTGAGATCATCTGGAACAAGTTTGTACTCGTCAAAGTGATTTTGTTATGTGGTGGATAAATGGGAGGATCTATTATTATATTAATAATGGTTAGGCTGAAATAGATAACAATATCATAATGTTAATACAGCTGTTATAGTCGTTCTGTTAGCACTAATAATAAGTCGTTTCTGTAAAATGATGTCTATAGGATATTTGGTAGCTTGAGTGGTCTGAAAATGTAGTGATATTATTGTTATCACCACTCTCTAAAGGAGGATTAATAGTGTGTCATGGTGTGATATTGTCCGATAGTGTTTTTACGAGACTTATATTTATTGGAAATTTTCAGAGTTCCGTAAGATGGAGTAAGTACAGATAAGTAATTTAGATAAATGGCATTTTCAGTTTTGCCGATGAAGGTGCATGAGGGTAATTTGCTAAACATTGTCCAAAATATTTAAAAGGCATAGGCTATGGTAGAAGTGGCTTATTTCAATTTAAACAATGTGATTGTAAAAGGAGTCAGAAAGTTTATTGAAGTAGAAGGTGCTGTGTAAAAACTTAAGCCAAACATAAGAAAAGTTTCAAATAGTGTCAATTTGGGAGAGGTTGAGTTGGATATGGAATCTGTATTCCGATTAACGGGGTTGTTTTAGGTGAAATAGAAAGATTGAAGTAAACTATAAAGCAAGTGTTGAAATATTTCTTGATACAGCCTTTTTGAAGAAGTAGAAATGTAAACTCATATTTTTGAATATTCTTTTATCTGCCTATCGGTATTTCTTTGTTTAATTATATTTTTGAATGTCTGTTTGTATAAAAATACTACCAAAAAGTTGCTCAATGAGAAGATGTAATACTTTTGTGAAATAATTAAAATATTGATTAATAAATAATATGAAAAAGATAGCTTTAATATCAGGAATCACTGGTCAGGATGGTTCATTTTTAGCCGAGCTCTTAATTGAAAAAGGATATGAAGTCCATGGTATCCTTCGTCGTTCTTCTTCTTTTAATACTGCGCGTATCGAGCATCTTTATTTGGATGAATGGGTACGCGATATGAAGAAAGACCGTCTGGTCAATCTTCACTATGGGGATATGACAGATTCCAGTTCTTTGATCCGTATTATCCAACAGGTACAACCTGATGAGATTTATAACCTGGCAGCACAAAGCCATGTGAAAGTATCTTTTGACGTACCTGAATATACGGCAGAAGCTGATGCCATTGGTACACTTCGTATGCTGGAAGCTGTCCGCATCCTTGGAATGGAAAAGAAAACAAGGATATATCAGGCTTCCACTTCCGAACTCTTCGGTTTGGTACAAGAAGTTCCACAGAAGGAAACCACTCCTTTCTATCCCCGTTCTCCGTATGGAGTAGCCAAACAATACGGTTTTTGGATCACCAAGAACTATCGTGAAAGCTACGGAATGTATGCTGTAAACGGAATCCTGTTTAATCATGAAAGTGAACGTAGAGGCGAGACTTTCGTAACCCGTAAGATTACATTGGCCGCTGCCCGTATTGCGCAAGGGCTTCAAGACAAACTTTATTTGGGAAACCTGAACTCACTTCGTGACTGGGGATACGCCAAGGACTATGTAGAATGTATGTGGCTGATTCTTCAGCATGACACTCCTGAAGATTTTGTAATAGCCACAGGTGAATATCATACTGTACGTGAATTTACGACACTGGCTTTCAAAGAAGTTGGCATTGAACTTCGTTGGGACGGTGAAGGCGTGGATGAGAAAGGCATTGATGTATCGACTGGAAAAGTCTTGGTTGAAGTCGATCCTAAGTATTTCCGTCCTGCTGAAGTGGAGCAATTATTGGGTGATCCTACGAAAGCGCGTACATTACTTGGCTGGAATCCCATCAAGACTTCTTTCCTTGAACTGGTAAAAATCATGGTATCACATGATATGAAGTTTGTGAAGAAGCTTCACATGAAAGAACTGATGAATAGAGAAGAATAATAAGAATGGATAAGAATACGAAAATCTATGTAGCAGGGCATCACGGATTGGTGGGGTCTGCTATCTGGAATAATCTGTTGAGTCGTGGTTACACGAATCTTGTAGGACGCTCCCATAAAGAGCTTGATCTTCTTGATGGTGTGGCCGTAAAACAATTCTTTGATGAAGAACAGCCTGATGCTGTTGTCCTTGCCGCCGCATATGTCGGTGGTATCCTTGCTAACTTACAGTATCGTGCCGATTTTATCTATCAGAATCTCCAAATCCAACAGAATGTGATAGGGGAGAGCTTTCGTCATAATGTAAAGAAACTACTTTTCCTGGGCAGTACCTGTATTTATCCCCGTGATGCCGCACAACCGATGAAGGAAGACACTTTGCTGACTTCTCCTTTGGAATATACGAACGAACCTTATGCTATTGCCAAGATTGCAGGTTTGAAGATGTGTGAAAGCTTCAATCTTCAGTATGGTACGAATTATATTGCCGTGATGCCTACCAACCTTTATGGTCCGAATGATAATTTCCATTTGGAGAACAGTCATGTTCTACCTGCCATGATTCGCAAGATTCATTTGGCTAAATGTCTGAATGAAGGAAATTGGAAGTCAGTTCGTAAAGATATTGACTTGCGTCCTGTGGAAGGTGTGACTGGTAGTAATTCTGATGCTGAAATATTGGATAAATTGGCAAAATTTGGTATTACTCCTGAATCGGTAACTCTTTGGGGGACCGGAATACCTATGCGTGAATTCTTATGGAGTGAAGAGATGGCTGATGCGAGTGTTTATGTATTGTTGAACGTAGATTTCAAAGATACTTATGCTGAAGGCAGCAGAGATATTCGTAACTGCCATATCAATGTGGGTACAGGTAAAGAAGTCAGTATTCGTGAAGTTGCTGAGAAGATCATGAAAGAAGTTCAATTTAAAGGTGTACTTCATTGGGATAGTTCTAAACCTGATGGTACAATGCGAAAGCTAACTGATGTGTCGAAGTTACACAGTTTAGGTTGGCATCATAAGGTTGAGATTGATGAAGGAATTGAGCGCCTTTATGAATGGTATTTGGAAGGTGTCTAAATTTATAATTTATATATTATGGAAAAATTAAATGGAAAGAATGTCTTAATATTGTTGCTGACTTTGCTCCTTACAGCTTGCCAGTCATACAAAAAAGTACCTTACTTGCAGGATGCGGAAGTGGTACTGTATAGTACTCAGAATGAACAACTGTATGATGCAAAGATTATGCCAAAGGATTTGTTGACGATTGTAGTGTCGTGTACCAGTCCTGAACTGGCGGCTCCTTTCAATCTGACAGTTGCTGCACAAAATAATATAACCTTAAATTATACAACATCTCAACCTGTTCTGCAGCAATATCTAGTGGATAATGAGGGAAATATTAACTTTCCGGTATTGGGTGAACTTCATGTGGGCGGATTAACCAAGAAGGCAACTGAACAGATGATTGTGGAGAGACTGAAACCTTATATTAAGGAGACGCCTATTGTAACGGTACGTATGGTAAATTACAAGATTTCTGTGATTGGAGAAGTTGCCCGTCCCGGTACATTTACTATTTCCAATGAAAAAGTGAACATTCTGGAAGCTTTGGCAATGGCAGGTGATATGACTGTGTATGGTTTGCGTGATGACGTTAAGTTGATACGGGAGAATGCCAATGGTAAGCAGGAAATTATTCCGTTGGATCTGAATAAAGCGGAAACTATTCTTTCTCCTTATTACTATCTGCAGCAGAATGATATTATTTACGTAACTCCCAATAAGGCGAAAGCTAGAAATTCGGATATTGGTACTAGTACGAGCTTATGGTTCTCTGCTACTTCCATCCTCGTTTCTATTGCCAGTTTGTTGTTTAACATCTTGAAATAAAAAGAAAGAGTTATGAAGGAAGAAAATCAAAACGTGAAGGAACGTGAAATGCCTGAAGAGCAGATTGATTTCCGGGCACTGCTTTTTAAATACATCATTCACTGGCCCTGGTTTGTAGGTGCGGTGTTGCTATGTTTTGTTGGTGCATGGTTTTATTTACACTGGGCTACACCCATTTATAATATTTCCGCTACAGTTCTGATAAAAGACGAGAAGAAGGGTGGAGGTGCAGGACTTTCTTCGGAACTGGAGGATATGGGGTTAAGCGGTGTGATGACTTCTTCTAAAAACATTGATAACGAGTTGGAGGTGCTGCGTTCGAAAACTCTTGTAAAAGAAGTTGTTAATCAGTTAGGGTTGTATATAACTTATAAAGATGAGGATGAGTTTCCTGCTAAAGGTTTATATAAGACATCTCCGGTACAAGTAAGTTTGACTCCTCAAGAGGCTGAAAAACTGAAAACTTCGATGGTAGTAGAGATGACCTTACAGCCTAAAGGTAGTATGGATGTGAATGTGACTGTAGGTGAAAAGGGCTATCAGAAGCATTTTGAAAAGTTACCTGCCATTTTTCCAACTGATGAAGGTACATTGGCTTTCTTTCAGGAAGTTGATTCGGTAACTTTGCAGGATGGAACGAAAGTTCCTCGGATAGAGAAGAACGTACGTCATATAACTGCGACAATAAACAAACCGATGAGAGTGGCAAGAGACTATTGTAACAATTTATCTATTGCCCCTACTTCTAAAACGACTTCCGTGGCTGTGATTTCATTGAAGAACTCCAGTTTGCAGCGTGGACAGGACTTTATCAACCAGTTGCTTGAAATGTATAATCGCAATACGAACAATGATAAAAACGAAATTGCTCAGAAGACGGCGGAATTTATCGATGAACGTATTGGCATTATCTCAAAAGAATTGGGTAGTACGGAAGCTAATCTGGAGACTTTCAAGCGTGATGCCGGTATCACGGACTTGACGAGTGAAGCTCAGATAGCCTTGGCCGGTAATGCTGAGTATGAAAAGAAGAGCGTGGAGAACCGTACTCAAATCAGTCTGGTGAATGACTTGCGTAAGTATTTGCGAGGCAATGAATACGAAGTATTGCCGAGTAATGTGGGTTTGCAGGATGCCGCCTTGATTGGAGCTATTGAACGTTACAACGAGATGTTGATGGAACGTAAACGCCTGTTGCGTACATCAACAGAGAATAACCCTACGATTGTGAATTTGGATACAAGTATCCGTGCCATGAAAGCTAATGTACAGGCTACTCTTGAAGGAACCTTGCAGGGGTTGATGATTACTAAAGAGAGTCTTGACCGTGAAGCAAGTCGTTATTCCCGTCGTATCAGCAACGCTCCGGGACAGGAACGTGCTTATGTAAGTATTGCCCGTCAGCAGGAGATCAAAGCCGGATTGTATCTGATGTTGTTACAGAAGCGTGAAGAGAATGCGATTGCGCTTGCTGCCACTGCGAATAATGCGAAGATCATTGATGAAGCAATAGCTGACGATATTCCGGTGTCTCCCAAACGCTCTATGATCTATTTGATTGCATTGGTACTGGGCATCGGAATTCCAGTTGGTATCATCTACTTGATTGAACTGACGAAATTCAAGATCGAAGGTCGTGCCGATGTGGAGAAACTAACGAGTGTTCCTGTTGTCGGTGATATTCCATTAACTGATGAGAAAAATGATAAGAATGGTTCTATCGCTGTCTTCGAGAACAAGAATAATCTGATGAGTGAAACCTTCCGTAATATTCGGACCAATCTTCAGTTTATGCTCGATAATGATCAGAAGGTGATCCTTGTGACCTCGACTGTCAGTGGAGAAGGTAAATCATTCGTTTCCTCGAACCTGGCAATCAGTCTTTCTCTTTTGGGAAAGGAAGTGGTGATTGTGGGACTCGATATTCGTAAGCCGGGGTTGAATAAAGTATTCCAGCTCTCTAATAAGGAGAGAGGTATTACTCAGTATCTTTCCAATCCTGAAACGGATTTGATGGAGCTTGTTCAACCTTCTGATGTAAATAAGAATCTGTTTATTCTTCCGGGTGGTACTGTTCCTCCTAATCCAACGGAATTGTTGGCTCGTAACGGTCTGGACAGAGCGATAGAAACTTTGAAGAAGAACTTCGATTATGTCATCCTTGATACTGCTCCTATCGGCATGGTGACGGATACCTTATTAATAGGTCGTGTAGCAGACTTGTCAGTTTACGTATGCCGTGCTGACTACACTCATAAGGCGGAATATACATTGATCAATGAACTGTCTTTTGAGAAGAAGCTGCCTAATCTTTGTACCGTCATTAACGGCGTAGACCTGAAGAAGCGAAAATACGGTTATTACTACGGCTACGGTAAGTATGGTAAGCATTACGGATATGGCAAACGTTATGGTTACGGCTATGGATATGGTCAGACCAAAAGTGAAAGAAAAGACTAGTAAATTTGAAATAAAATATGAAAAAAGCGTAGGAAATGGGTGAATAATTTTGTATCTTTATTGCTTATAAACCAAGCATAAAGATACAATGAATCAACCTGATTTTGTAGTGAAATGCTACAATAAACAAGACTTAGCCCAAATGTATTTCCCTGATATAACTGTTCGCGCTTCAGTAAATAAACTTCGTCGCTGGATGCGTAGATGTCAACCATTAATGGATGAGATACTTTCTACGGATTTTCATCCGAAAACGAAGGCTTTTTCTGTGCGGGAAGTAAGGTTAATCACCTACTATTTGGGTAAGCCGGGAGATTTGTAACCCCAAATCTTTTTTATTCATTCAACAAAAAACTACGGGAGGCAGCACTTTCGCCATCTCCCGTAGTTTTTTTATAATCCTGAATATTCTTTTCTCGGATCGTAGCAAGGACATGCCTTGTGGATCGTAGCACTCAGCTGATAATGTCCTGCTATCTGCGCCTCCGGATACTGATGCTTGAGAATCGTCAACAGATCGAGCAGAGCAAAGCGTTGTGCCGTAGTTCTCGTATCCGCCGGTCTGCCATTTTCATCCAGCCCGCCTTCATAACAAATCCCGATACTATGCCTGTTAAATCCACGCACATGGGCACCGATTTCGGAGACGGGACGACAATGATGAAGAACTCCGTCCCGGGTGATATAAAAATGATAGCCAATATCACGAAAACCCCGTTGCAAATGACATTCTCGAAGCCGTTCTACAGGGAAGGAAACATTGCAGCGCGTAGCGCTGCAATGAATCACCAACAACTTAATCTCTCTCGGGAGATACTCATCTTTAGAACTTTCCATGCGGATGTATTACAGATGAGCCGTACAGGACGTTACCCCGATAGCAGAAATGATAGACGTTGCAATTGTCACAATGAACTGAAGAATATTCTTCCAAACTTGCTTTTTCATACAATTTTAATTTTTAATAGTAAATAATGATTGATTAAACAGTCGGGTCCGGAGCTTCATCGCCATCGTCACCTGAACCACCGCCGGGCTGATCGCCCTTACCATCGTCCGGCAACGGTTCGTCTCCCGAATCGGGCTTACCGTCACTCTTATACAGTGCAAAGTCCAGTGTTTTACACAACTTGCGGAGATCACTTCCCGGATAGAAAAGCACTTTGCCTTTCTCGATACACGATGCCTTGAATTCCTTCTCCGTTGCGGTAGCCGTTGCCGTCTTAAGACTCATGCGGAAATTCCCCAGATCGCCCATCTGAACGATATTCCCTTCATCCAGTACATTGACGATTTCGAGCAGAAACTCTCCGATACAACCTTCCAACTCGCCTTTTGAATAAGACGAACGTTCGGTAATACGTTTACAGACCTCCTTGACGGTCACTTTCCGTCCGCTACGTGCCACTGCATAATACTTGGGAGCTTCACTAGGTTTCAACAGGTTCTTGCGAGCCATAACAACATAATTCTGTGCCATAATTTTTAATACTTAATACTTATTACTTAATATTTATTACCTGTAACCGATTACACAACAAAGATACTACATGGGCAAGTGCCCGTGATGTGCAGTGACGCACACAGACGCACTGATAAAAGGAAAAAACATTGAGAAGATTGTATTGAATCTTCCCAATGTTTGCATCCGATCATTGAGAAGGTTTTTTCAAACTTCCCAATGTTTTCAGAGAGTCTTCAAAAGGACAAAAGGACAAAAATGACAGATAGGACTATTTTATGAGATCTTCTGATACTTTCCATGAGATATCTTATTGATTTTGACGCCAATGAACGATTTTATCAGCCTGCTGATCTTGCGGTGGCTGAAATCGTATTTTACGCCGATCTGCATTGCATCTTCGGTAGTGAATGTTTCTGGCAACTCGTCGATGAATTTCCGTGTACTGTTCGGATCTTTCAACGGATGGAGCTGGGAAGACGGCATGGAAGACAATAATAGCCTGCTATGCTCATAACAGCAGAGAACGATCTGGAGAGAACGATCGAAATCTACATCCTCACAATAGATATCCGGTGCGCCATCATTCGCCTCGAACTGGCGGATGCGTGCCTGGATCATGCTGATGCGCATCACAAGACAGGCATACCGCTTGACAACGGCCTGAAGGTCATCGTTACCTTCCAGAACCACTTCGGCAAGCAGCTTAGAAAACGTATGATTCAGATAATCCCATTGAGAACGGCTGAAGTGAAACAATACAGGATGATTCTTGCAGAAATGATAAAGCTCGAAGACACGATGTGCCAGCGGCTTGAAAGACTCTTCGAGCGAGATACTGTCATCTCCCATGGGCTTCCACTTCGGAATGCTGCGGAAAGTGTAGAGCATGATACGGCTCGGAAGTCCTTTTTCCGAAGTCTCTATCAGTGAAGCCATCTGACTCGGGGTGCCGGTGAGGAACATGGCAAGCATGGGAAAACGGATATAAATGGGGGTTAAACCATTGATTTTGAAAGCGGAATCGATATTCTCATGCTCGAATGCCTTGCGGAGCATATCGTCAAAGTTACCGCAATCCAGATGATTGGCTGTAGCCAGCGTCTGCGCCTCGGTATCGAATATGATGCTTCCTTGCGGACCGTTGTCCCGCATTTGGATCTGCATACGGCTGTAGCTGGTAGTGGCAGGGAGAAAAAGCATTTTGTAAGCTGGTTTTTCCGGCTCTTCGGGACACTCTTCATGTGCCTTTTTCTTATAAGTACAGTCCAGTTTCCATTGGGTGTACTTATGGTTATAAATTTTCTGCTGAAGTTCGCTATTGGAAAGTATCCAGTCGTGGACCTCTTCCAGCAGATAACGTCCTGTTTGCGCAATGCTCTTGTTGCTCCCGGCGGGGGCAATGCCGAAACTGTAGAAATGGGGAGAATACTTTTTGTGATTATAGATGCCGAATGTGCCGGGCAGTACGGAACTCAATGCGGTGAGGTTGGAGAGAAAGGAAAGATCCTGTTCACGATCACCTTCCTCTTCGAGGATACATTCGTTCAGCAGATCGGGCAGATATTTGTACACGCTTTTGGGAAAACAGGGCGTTTCTTTTCTGAATTCTTCGCCTTGCCAATACGCTTCATCTGCTTCATAGACGTTTTCGGACGGGCTATATGTCACTTTTGTCATTTTGTCCTTATGAAGAGAAGAGCAAAGCGGAGAGGCGGAGACGGATGGAGTAGAGGTAACTTTTTGGTAACCAGATTGTAGGATGCTCCTGATTTCCTGTGCGGGAAAGTCGGAGTGCTCAAAATAAACCGTAATCCCGCGTAATATGCTTTCTTGCGAATATCTTCTCCGGCAAGCTTCGCAGGCGAGTTTAAACAGATTGGTGTGTCGTTGCCCGGCGGTCAATGGATTTAAGAAAATGTAGGACGAAAGGAACAAGTTGACTTCCTCTTCCGAGAAGTTCTCGGAGTTTTCGTTTGCTTTTGCAGGTAGCGGAGGAGAGGGGAGGTTTTCTGCTGTCGGCTGGAACGGTTGTGTTTCCACAGCTGCTTCCAGAACGAATGACTGATAGAGACTGGCTACGTATCCGTCCGGTGAATAGGTGAAATAGCACAGGCGGCTTTCGTCTTTACAGGCGGGATCGCTGGTGAGCCCGGTCAGCTGGTCGTAGTAACGGCTGACCAGTAGCTGCCCTTCCCGGTGACGGCCTTCGATGCCTTCCACATAGGCGAAGATTTTCACGCCGTCCGTAGGGCTTTCCAGAGCAGCTACGGTATGAGGGTCGGCAGCGCAAAGACGGATGATCTCCAGCCGATTGGGAACGTGGTCGTAGTCGAGTCCGATAATGTGACTGGGCAACTGGAAATTTCGGATGGCATGCGCTCCGTCGAAGGTGCCGGCAGGAGTGAAGCAGGGGAGCTGGCTTTTTAGTTTTTGGGCGGCTTCATGGTCGCCTTCCTGATGGTACCGCCGGATGGATTGGATGATGGAAGCATAAACCGGATGAATACACATAAAGATGACTTCGAGGAAAGACATGATTTTAGGCTTTTTGGAATACACATTTTCGTAAACGGAAACTTTAATTTCTTCGAGTACTTGCATTTGATTTTGATGTTTTATGATTGTCTATCCCACTATCGGGATAGCGGGTGCAAAGGTAAAGGAGGGGGAATTAGAACTTGTTTCATAGGTTGAAACAGATTGAATAACCAAATATATATCTATTTTTTATTAAATTTTAAACAAAGAGTAAACATGACAAAAGAAAATCATGGACCTTATGAATTTTTGGGAAGTATGGTAGTGAACCTGATGAATATCGACAAATCGATTTCGTATTCTTTTCTGGAAGATGAGTTGCATATCTCCGGAAGGGATGTGAGTGCCATGCGGCAGGGGAAGGATTTACACGTTTATCAGTACGTGCGTGTCGTCAGCTGTATCATGGATGAGATACATCTGGAAATTCTGTTGAATGCACTGCTGAAGGAGTTGAAGAATGTATTTGCAGCCCATTGTGATTTAGTGATCGGTACGATTCCACATCGGCTTTACGGAAACGGACAGCCGGCAGAATGGGTGGTAGTGATGAGATGGGACGGGGTAGGGGTCTGATCCTTCTTGTCATACCCGGATTGCTATCTTAGTCTTCTAAAGTACGTCCGCATTTTTTTCATGATCTTGATACCCAAAACTACTCCGTCAAAGATGGCCATGCCGGTATTGAACGAACGCATGAGCGAATCCGCTTTGTTGGCGGCGGGTGCAAGAGGCGAGAATATTTCGCGGGTGGTGGCCGTCATAGCTCGTTTTTGAGCCTGAATTTCATTCAAGAGCTTCTTTTTGCGTTGGGTGATCTCTTCTAATGTAATTTTGGCAGGTGTTTGCGCACTCATAACTTCATTTATTTTGAATCGGTTAAAAACAAGTTAGCGAGGAAGTTTACCATCGGGGAGATGATAAGCTGTTTGCGGAAAATAATGACTAAAGCCATAATCAGTATATTGATGCCGGCAATGATAGCGAAGCTTGCCATAAGTCCGCCTACCAGAGGTTCCAATACATAAGCCAAGGCAAATAACAGATAAAACAGGGCTACCATGCCAAGGATGATAAGTATTACAATCATGATTAACGTTGAAAGAAGTATGGTCAGCTTCTCCGTCAACTCTAACTTGGTGTATTCTTTTTGAAGTTCCAGATACTTTTTGAACTCAAAAAACAACTGTTGAAAGTTCTCAATACTTTTATCGTCTGCAAACATGGTCGCTCTGTTTTAGTCCTTTACTTACTTATTCTCCTATTTCTCCTTTAATTTCAGCTGCGATTTCGTCAACGAGATTTTCCATTTCGTTGCGGTTCAGCTTGATTCCTTTTTTACGAAGAATTTCTGCGATCTTATTACGGGTATCTTCTCCCTTTTCAGGAGCAAACAAAATACCAAGGGCTGCACCTACGGCTGCACCACCCAGAAAAGCTGCTAATACATTTAATCCTTTCATAATTTATACTGTTTAAAATGATTATGATACAACAAATATAACATTTTTCTCCAAAGGTTGTTCGCAAAAACAGAAAAAAAGTACTTCCTTTTTATCATTCTTGATTTCTTTTATGGTTTAATCTTATTTAACTAGACTTTTGGACTAACAAATGAGACTTAAGGCGTACTTTTGTCATTCAATATTGTAATTCAAAACATAATGAAAGCGAAGATTGTTTTTATAACCGGAGCGAGCAGCGGAATTGGCGAAGGATGCGCCCGTAAATTTGCTAAGGAAGGATGGAACCTGATTTTGAATGCCCGTACAGTGTCGAAGCTGGAAGAACTGAAGGCTGAACTGGAAAAAGAGTATGGAATACAGGTCTATGTGTTGCCTTTTGATGTTCGCGACCGGAAACAGGCTGCCGCCGCACTGGAAGCGTTGCCGGAAGAATGGAAATCGATTGATGTATTGATTAACAATGCCGGACTGGTGATCGGAGTGGACAAAGAGTTCGAAGGTAGTCTGGACGAGTGGGATATCATGATCGATACGAATATAAGAGGTTTGCTCGCCATGACACGTCTGGTAGTTCCGGGCATGGTGGAACGGGGATGCGGACACATTATTAATATAGGTTCTATCGCCGGAGATGCCGCCTATCCCGGAGGCAGTGTTTACTGCGCCACCAAAGCTGCTGTGAAGGCACTTTCGGACGGACTTCGGATAGACTTGGTGGATACGCCGCTGCGGGTGACGAATATCAAACCGGGCATGGTGGAAACAAACTTTACAGTGGTCCGTTACCGTGGTGACAAGCAGGCGGCTGACAATTTTTACAAGGGAATCCGCCCGCTGACCGGAGACGATATTGCCGAAACGGTATATTATGCTGCCTCGGCTCCTGCGCATATTCAGATTGCAGAGGTGCTTTTGATGCCGACTTATCAGGCAACGGGCACTATTTCTTATAAGAAGAAGGCAGAATAGACGTTTTTTCGCTCATTTTCTTTGCCGGATGATAAAATTTCTATTATTTTGTTGCCCGAAAACTAAATGTGAACGAACAAGATTATTGAATTATTAATTAAATACAGAATATTGGATATGAAAAAATTGGTCGTATTAGGAATGGGAGTATGCATGGTGCTTGCGTTTGCATCTTGTAAATCCAGTGAAAGCGCCTATAAAAAAGCTTACGAAAAAGCAAAACAGCAAGAATTGGCAGAACCGCAGGTGGAAGCTCCGGTAGAAGTGACTCCGGTAGTTGCAGCTCCTGTGACAACACCTAAGGCTACAGATACAACCGGCGTTCGTCAGGAAAAGGTGACAGTCGTTTCCGGTACCGACGGATTGAAGGATTACAGCGTAGTAGTAGGCAGCTTCGGTGTGAAAGCGAATGCTGAAGGCTTGAAAGACTGGTTGGACGGACAAGGTTACAACGCAACAATCGCATTCAATGCGGAAAAAGCAATGTACCGTGTGATTGTAAGCTCATTCGCTGACAAAGCGGCTGCTGTCGATGCACGTGACGCATTCAAGGCTAAATACCCGAGTCGTACAGACTTCCAGGGAGCTTGGTTGCTGTATCGTATTTATTGATTTCTTTTTGGTAATATATATCGGGATGGATAACCTGTTTTCCCGAAATAAGAAGGCGGTAACTGGGAAGTTACTGCTTTTTTGTTACACATTGTAAATTCGTTTTTTAGAAATTTTTATCATTCTACTAAAAGAAGTTATAAATAGCAGGTGGGAAACTTTTTTCGTAAATAAAGTTTTTACTTTTGTCATTATGAAACAGAAATATGTAATGGCTGCTATCGATGCAGCGTTGAAAGCGGGTGAAAAAATCCTTTCTATCTATGAAGATCCGAAGTCGGATTTTGAAATAGAGAGGAAGGCGGATAACTCTCCCTTAACGATAGCAGACAGGAAAGCCCACGAGGCGATTGTGGCCATTTTGAATGAAACTCCTTTTCCGGTTCTTAGTGAAGAAGGAAAGCATATGGACTATGCAGTGCGGCGAGGCTGGGATACTTTATGGATTGTAGACCCGCTGGACGGAACGAAGGAGTTCATCAAGCGTAACGGAGAATTTACGGTAAATATAGCTTTGGTGCAGAACGCTGTACCTGTAATGGGTGTTATTTACGTGCCTGTAAAAAAAGAACTTTATTTTGCAGTGGAGGGGACAGGTGCCTATAAGTGTTCCGGCATTGTCGGTCTGGAAGACGAGGGAGTGACCTTACAGCAGATGATTGAGAAATCGGAACGGATGCCATTGGCGGATGCGCGCGACCATTTTATTGCTGTCGCTTCCCGTTCACACCTGACGCCTGAAACTGAAACATATATTGCAGACTTAAAAAAGAAACACGGCAATGTGGAACTGATATCAAGCGGAAGTTCCATTAAAATCTGTCTGGTTGCCGAAGGAAAGGCGGATGTCTATCCGCGTTTTGCTCCGACGATGGAATGGGATACGGCTGCCGGACATGCGATAGCCCGTGCCGCAGGGATGGAAGTATATCAGGCAGGGAAGGAGGAACCTTTGCGATATAACAAAGAGGATCTGCTGAATCCGTGGTTTATCGTTGAAGCAAAAAGAGAACGCTAATTAATGTTTATATGACATTTGAAATTGTATTTGTACTATTATCCTTATTAGGAATGATGGCTGCCCTGATCGCGGATAAGATGCGGCCGGGCATGGTGCTCTTTTCGGTAGTGGTTTTATTTCTGTGCGTCGGCATTCTGACTCCGAAGGAAATGCTCGAAGGTTTCAGTAATAAAGGAATGATTACCGTCGCCTTGTTATTCCTGGTTAGTGAAGGTATCCGTCAGTCGGGTACATTAGGGCAAGTGATCAAGAAACTGCTTCCGCAGGGGAAGACGACGGTGTTTAAAGCGCAGCTGCGTATCCTGCCGTCTGTTGCATTCATTTCTGCCTTTCTGAATAATACTCCGGTGGTAGTCATCTTTGCCCCGATCATCAAGCATTGGGCGAAATCGGTAAAACTTCCGGCCACCAAGTTCCTGATTCCCCTTTCTTATGTGACTATCCTCGGCGGTATCTGTACGCTGATCGGCACTTCTACCAATCTGGTAGTGCATGGTATGATTCTGGAAGCCGGCTATGAAGGCTTCACCATGTTCGAACTGGGAAAGGCCGGCATCTTTATTGCCATTGCCGGTATCATATATCTTTTCATTTTCTCCAAACGGCTCTTGCCCGATGCACGTCCGGATACGGCTGTGCCCGATGAAGAAGTGGAGGAAGGAGAGAAGCTGCATCGTGTAGAAGCTGTATTGGGAGCCCGTTTCCCCGGTATCAACAAGAAACTGAGTGATTTCAATTTCCAGCGTCACTATGGTGCGGAAGTGAAAGAGATTAAAACACGTAACGGTCAGCGCTATGTCGATCATCTGGAGGATGTAGTGCTCCGTGAGGGTGATACGCTTGTGGTGATGGCGGATGATACGTTTATCCCGACTTGGGGAGAATCTTCGGTATTCGTGCTGCTTACCAACGGCAATGATCCGGATACTTCGGGAAAGAAGAAGCGCTGGTTGGCGCTAATCTTGCTGGTACTGATGATTGTCGGTGCTACGGTGGGCGAACTGCCGGCAACCAAAGAGATGTTTCCCGATATCAAGCTGGATATGTTTTTCTTTGTCTGCATTACTACTATTATCATGGCGTGGACCAATATTTTCCCCGCCCGTAAGTATACCAAATATATTTCGTGGGATATTCTGATTACGATTGCCTGCGCGTTTGCCATCAGTAAGGCTATGGTGAACTCCGGTGTGGCCGATTGTGTGGCAGGATTTATCATCGGTTTGAGTGACGATTACGGACCGCATGTATTACTTGCTATATTGTTTCTCATCACGAATTTGTTTACGGAACTGATCACGAACAATGCGGCTGCGGCTCTGGCATTCCCGTTGGCACTGTCCATCTCGGCGCAGTTGGGCGTAAGTCCGACACCTTTCTTTGTCGTGATCTGTATGGCTGCGTCTGCCAGCTTTTCCACACCGATCGGTTATCAGACTAATTTGATTGTGCAAGGTATCGGCAACTATAAGTTTACGGATTTTGTCCGTATCGGTCTGCCGCTCAATATCATCACTTTCTTAATCTCTGTGATCCTGATCCCGTTGATCTGGAACTTTTAATAAACATATTCTATAAATGGAAGAGAAAAATCATATATATCCGATTTTTGACCGCATGATGACGCGGGAGGACAAAGAAGAACTTCTGGGACAGCATAGCGTGATGATCTGGTTTACAGGTCTGAGCGGATCAGGTAAAAGTACGATTGCGATTGCATTGGAACGTGAACTCCATAAGCGCGGACTGCTGTGCCGTATTCTGGATGGAGACAATATCCGCAGCGGTATCAACAATAATCTGGGCTTCTCCGAAACTGACCGTGTAGAGAATATCCGTCGTATCGCCGAAGTATCCAAGTTGTTTCTGGACAGCGGCATCATTACGATTGCGGCATTTATCAGTCCCAATAATGATATCCGTGAAATGGCAGCGAATATTATCGGAAAAGATGATTTCCTGGAAGTTTTCGTAAGCACCCCGCTGGAAGAGTGTGAAAAGCGGGATGTGAAAGGACTGTATGCCAAAGCGCGCAAGGGAGAAATTCAGAATTTCACCGGAATTTCCGCACCGTTTGAGGTGCCCGAACATCCGGCCCTGGCATTGGATACTTCGAAGTTGAGTCTGGAAGAATCGGTCAACCGCCTGCTGGAGATGGTGTTGCCGAAAATAGAAAAGAAATAAATGAAGAAATTTCAAAAAAGATGGAAGAATATAAACTGAGCCATTTGAAAGAACTCGAAGCCGAGTCAATTCATATCATCCGCGAGGTGGCGGCGGAATTTGAGAATCCGGTGATGCTGTACAGCATCGGAAAAGATTCTTCGGTGATGGTGCGCTTGGCTGAAAAAGCGTTTTATCCGGGAAAAGTTCCCTTCCCGTTGATGCATATCGATTCGAAGTGGAAGTTTAAGGAAATGATCCAGTTCCGCGACGAATATGCCAAGAAACATGGCTGGAACCTGATTGTGGAAAGTAATATGGAAGCGTTTCATGCAGGGGTAGGACCTTTCACGCATGGAAGCAAGGTACATACGGACCTGATGAAGACTCAGGCATTGTTGCATGCGCTGGATAAATATAAATTTGACGCTGCATTCGGCGGCGCGCGCCGGGATGAAGAAAAGTCACGTGCCAAGGAGCGTATCTTCTCTTTCCGTGATAAATTCCACCAGTGGGACCCGAAGAACCAGCGTCCTGAATTGTGGGATATCTACAACGCCCGTGTACACAAAGGTGAGAGTATCCGTGTGTTCCCGATCAGCAACTGGACGGAGCTGGATATCTGGCAGTATATCCGTCTGGAGAATATTCCGATCGTTCCGCTGTATTATGCCAAGGAACGTCCTGTGATCAATCTGGATGGTAATATCATCATGGCGGATGACGACCGTCTGCCGGAAAAATATCGTGATCAGATCGAAATGAAGATGGTGCGTTTCCGTACTCTGGGCTGCTGGCCGTTGACGGGCGCAGTAGAGAGCGGTGCGGCTACCATCGAAGAGATCGTGGAAGAGATGATGACGACTACCAAGAGCGAACGTACTACCCGTGTGATCGACTTTGACCAGGAAGGCAGTATGGAGCAGAAGAAACGTGAAGGGTATTTTTAAGCAATTAAAAATGAATGATTAAAAAACTAAAAGTTGGAAATGGATAATAAGCTGGATATAAAGGCCTTTCTGGATAAAGACGAACAGAAAGACTTGCTGAGACTGTTGACTGCCGGTTCGGTGGATGACGGAAAATCGACTTTGATCGGACGTCTGTTGTTTGACAGTAAGAAACTGTACGAAGATCAGCTGGATGCATTGGAACGTGACAGTAAGCGTGTAGGTAATGCAGGCGAACATATAGACTATGCTTTGTTGCTCGATGGATTGAAAGCGGAGCGTGAGCAGGGAATTACGATTGACGTGGCTTACCGCTACTTCTCTACCAACGGCCGTAAGTTTATCATTGCGGATACTCCGGGACACGAACAGTATACACGTAATATGATTACCGGTGGCTCTACGGCCAATCTGGCAATTATCTTGGTAGACGCCCGTACGGGTGTGATTACCCAGACCCGTCGTCATACTTTCCTGGTATCTCTGCTGGGCATCAAGCACGTGGTGCTGGCGGTCAATAAGATGGACCTGGTGGACTTCTCCGAGGAACGGTTCAACGAGATTGTATCGGAATACAAGAAATTCGTAGAACCGCTGGGTATTCCGGATGTGAACTGTATTCCTCTTTCTGCCTTGGACGGTGACAACGTTGTGGATAAGTCCGAACGCACGCCATGGTATAAAGGAATCTCTTTGCTGGACTTCCTCGAAACGGTTCATATCGATAATGATCATAACTTCACGGATCTCCGTTTCCCTGTGCAGTATGTGCTGCGCCCGAACCTTGACTTCCGTGGTTTCTGCGGTAAAGTGGCATCGGGTATTGTCCGCAAGGGAGATACAGTGATGGCATTGCCTTCCGGAAAGACTTCCAAGGTGAAGAGTATCGTGACATACGACGGCGAACTGGATTACGCTTTCCCGCCGCAGTCGGTTACACTGACACTGGAAGACGAAATCGACGTATCCCGTGGTGAAATGCTGGTGCATCCGGACAACTTGCCGATTGTTGACCGCAACTTCGAAGCGATGATGGTATGGATGGATGAAGAACCGATGGACATCAATAAATCGTTCTTTATCAAGCAGACTACCAACTTGAGTCGTACCCGCATCGACGCGATCAAATATAAAGTGGATGTCAACACGATGGAGCATCTTTCCATTGACAATGGACAACTGACAAAGGACAATTTGCCATTGCAGCTCAATCAGATCGCCCGTGTTGTGCTGACTACTGCCAAGGAGCTTTTCTTCGATCCTTATAAAAAGAATAAATCTTGCGGTTCCTTTATCCTGATCGATCCGATTACGAATAATACCTCTGCCGTAGGTATGATTATCGACCGGGTGGAAATGAAAGATATGGCTGCCACGGATGACATCCCCGTACTGGATTTGTCGAAACTGGACATTGCCCCGGAACATCACGCCGCCATAGAAAAAGCCGTGAAGGAACTGGAACGCCAGGGACTCTCCATAAAAGTGATTAAATAAAATGTAGAACGATGGGATTACTTGAATTTAATAAACTTCCGATTAATACGTTGGTAGGTGCCGACTGGAAAACGTTTAAGGCAATCACTGCCGGCCGTGATATTGATGCTGCTTATAAAGGCAAGTACCGGTTGACGAAAGCGGTGTGCCGCCTGCTTTCTCCGTTGGCTGCATTGCAGGATAAACGCTACGAAAAGTTGTTGGCCAATCAGCCGCTGGAACATGATCCGGTATTCATTCTGGGACACTGGCGGAGTGGAACTACTTTTGTACATAACGTGTTCTCCTGCGACAAGCATTTTGGGTATAACACAACTTATCAGACCGTATTCCCGCATCTGATGATGTGGGGACAGCCTTTCTTCAAGAAGAATATGAGCTGGCTGATGCCGGACAAGCGTCCGACGGATAATATGGAGCTGGCAGTGGATCTTCCGCAGGAGGAAGAGTTTGCATTGTCGAACATGATGCCGTATACCTATTATAATTTCTGGTTCCTGCCGAAATATCAACAGGAATATGCGGACAAGTATCTGCTGTTTGATGATATCACGGACAAAGAACTGAAAGTGTTTGAAGAGGTATTCACGAAATTGATCAAGATTTCTTTGTGGAACACCAAGGGTACGCAATTCCTCAGCAAGAACCCTCCTCATACGGGCAGGGTGAAAGAACTGGTGAAAATGTTCCCGAACGCCAAGTTTATCTACCTGATGCGTAATCCATATACGGTATTTGAATCTACACGCAGTTTCTTTACAAATACAATCCAGCCTCTGAAACTGGAGGATGTCAGCAATGAACAATTGGAGGAGAATATCCTTTCTATTTATGCAAAGCTGTATCATAAGTATGAATCGGATAAGAAATTCATTCCGGAAGGCAATCTGATCGAAGTGAAGTTTGAAGACTTTGAAGCGGATGCGATGGGAATGACGGAGAATATTTATAAGTCACTTTCTATCCCCGGCTTCGCCGAAGCACAAGGAGATATCGAAAAATATGTCGGCGGCAAGAAGGGATATAAGAAGAATAAGTATAAATATGATGACCGGACGATTCGATTGGTAGAGGAAAACTGGGATTTTGCTTTGAAACAATGGAACTATAATTTATAAAAGAAAGGATAAGTATTGATGATTAAGAAAATGGTTCATCGCCTGTTTCTGACAGGCTTCGTTGCATTTTTTTCTTCCTTGTCTTTGATGGCGCAGCATAAAGTGGAGATGGTCCCCTTCGGGGATATGGACCAATGGGTGGACCGCCAGATAAAAGAGTCGGGGATTATCGGAGGGAATACGAAGAATGTGTATGAGATTGGTCCGACGACTGTAATTAAGGGAGATCAGGTGTATAAGAATATGGGTGGCTCACCGTGGGCGACTTCGAATGTGATGGCGAAAGTGGCAGGTATTACCAAGACAAATACGTCGGTTTTTCCGGAGAAACGGGGAGACGGTTACTGTGCACGCCTGGATACGCGTATGGAGAGTGTGAAGGTACTGGGGCTTGTCAATATAACCGTATTGGCTGCCGGCTCTATCTTTACGGGATCTGTGCACGAACCGATCAAGGGTACCAAAAACCCGCAGAAGATGCTTCAGACGGGGATTCCGTTTACCAAGAAGCCGGTTGCCCTTCAGTTTGACTATAAAGTGAAGATGTCCGACAGGGAAAAACGTATACGTGCTACCGGTTTCAGTAAAATTACAGATGTAGCAGGCAAGGATTATCCGGCTGCTATTTTATTTTTGCAGAAACGCTGGGAGGATGCCAACGGAAATGTTTATGCCAAGCGTATCGGAACGTTGGTGACTTATTACTATCACTCTACCGACTGGAAGAATAATGCCACGTATGAAATTATGTATGGAGACATTACCAGCCGTCCCGAATATAAACCTCACATGATGCGTCTGCAGGTGACTGAGAACTATACAGTCAACAGCAAAGGTGAAAGCGTGCCTATCCACGAAGTAGCATGGGGGGATGAAAATGATGAGCCGACTCATCTGTATCTCCAGTTCACATCCAGTCATGGCGGAGCTTACGTCGGTTCACCCGGAAATTCATTGTGGATTGATAATGTAAAACTGGTATATTAATTAAGGTAGCGGAAAAAATAAGGGATAACCAATGATATAGATTATCATTGGTTATTTTTTTGCTTTTATTTTTCTTTCAAAAATGTTGGCTATACCCTTTGTAGGCTATCCAACACTTTTATCATCCCATATAAATATCACGAAGAAATGTTTTTTTACGAGTTTTTTTGTGTGTATTACAATAAATATCTATATTTGCACTAAATTTAAAGAAAAAGGGTAGAGATTTATATCTCTTTGTTTAAGATTTAGAGCCTGTAGAGTTGTGGTTATAGCGTAACACAAACTGCATTATATTATTTACTAAAATAAATTGAGATGAAAAAGGGTTTATTGTTTATTTTAATGGTAGGGGCTTCTGTGTGCCTGTCTGCTCAGGAAAAAGGAAAAACAGAAGGTAAAGCCTACACTGTAGAGACTAATCGTTTTGGGGCCAATTGGTTCATTAGTGGTGGCGTTGGTGGTCAAATGTACTTTGGCGACAACGACGGTAAAGCGGATTTCGGAAAACGCATTGCTCCGGCACTTGATATTGCCGTAGGTAAATGGTTTACTCCGGGTATCGGATTGCGTGTTGCATACAACGGTCTTCAAGCTAAGGGAGCTGCTCCTAGTGCTAATGACTTGTATACAAAAGGTGGCAAGTATTCTAACGGTTACTACAAGCAGAAATGGAACATGGCTAACTTCCATGGTGATGTTCTCTTCAACCTTTCTAACATGTTCTGCGGTTACAACGAGGATCGTCTTTATTCATTCATTCCTTACGTAGGTGCAGGTGTGGCTCTTTCTTGGTCAGAACCTCATCAACAAAACTTAGGTATCAATGCCGGTTTGATCAACCGCTTCCGTGTATCGGATGCTTGGGATATCAACCTTGAATTGCGTGGCCTTTTGATGAAGGATGCATTCGGCGGAACTTCTAAAGAAGGTATGGCCGGTGTAACTGTAGGTGTAACTTACAAGTTCAAAAAACGCGGATTCAACGCTGTTCCTACTGTACCGATGGTACCGGAAAGCCAGTTGGACGACATGAGAAACAGACTGAACTCTCTGAAGGGTGAAAACGAATCTCTGAAACGTGACTTGGTTGAAGCACGCAACAAGAAGCCGGAAGTAATCGTTAAGAAAGAAGGCGGATTCGTTCCACGTCTGGTTGTTGTATTCAACATTGGTAAGAGCAACATCAGCAAGAGAGAGTACATGAACATCGAAGCAATGGCTAAGGGTATCAAAGCTAATCCGGAAAAGACATTTACTGTTACAGGATATGCTGACAAGGGTACTGGTTCTGCTGAGTACAACATGAAGTTAAGTAAGAAGAGAGCTGAAGCTGTACGTGACCTGATGGTGAACGAATTCGGTGTACCTGCTTCTCAACTGAAGGTTGATTACAAGGGTGGTGTAGGCAATATGTTCTACGATGACGCTAAGTTGAGCCGTGTTGCTATCGTGGAAGAATAATCCACAGTTGAAATAATAGAATAAAAGAGACGTTTCCTTTCGCGGGAAGCGTCTTTTTTGTATTTTTGTACCCCATATGAGCAGAATAGTAGCTATAGATTATGGAAGGAAGCGCACAGGGATAGCTGTGAGCGATACGTTGCAACTGATTGCAAACGGGTTGACAACTGTACCCACGCATGAACTTCTGAACTTTATCGGTGAGTATGTGGCAAAAGAACCGGTAGAGCGGATTATTATAGGATTGCCCAAGCAGATGAATAATGAAGCTTCGGAAAATATGAAGAACATCGAACCCTTTGTTCGTTCATTAAAGAAACGTTTCCCGGAACTTCCTGTAGAATATGTGGACGAACGTTTCACATCTGTTCTCGCACACCGTACGATGCTGGAAGCCGGACTGAAAAAGAAAGACCGGCAAAACAAAGCATTGGTGGATGAGATAAGTGCCACTATTATTCTGCAAACATATTTGGAGAGTAAACGTTTTTAATAATAAGACAGAGAATAATTTAATTTTTTAGTAGAGTATAAAGTATGATTTTACCAATTTATGTATATGGCCAGCCTGTTTTGAGAAAGGTGGCAGAGGACATAACCCCGGAGTATCCGAACCTGAAAGAGCTGATCGCGAATATGTTTGAAACAATGGTGCACGCCGATGGCGTGGGACTGGCTGCTCCACAGATCGGCTTGCCTATCCGTGTCGTTACGATTACATTAGACCCGCTTTCGGAAGACTATCCGGAATTTAAGGATTTTAATAAAGCTTATATCAATCCTCATATCATCGAAGTGGGTGGGGAGGAAGTCAGTATGGAAGAAGGCTGTCTGAGTCTGCCCGGCATTCATGAGTCTGTGAAAAGAGGAAATAAGATCCGTGTGAAATACATGGACGAGAACTTTGTAGAGCATGATGAAGTGGTGGAAGGCTATCTGGCAAGGGTGATGCAGCATGAGTTCGACCATCTGGACGGAAAGATGTTTATCGACCACCTTTCGCCATTGCGCAAACAAATGATAAGAGGAAAATTAAATACGATGCTGAAAGGAAAAGCGCGTAGTTCATATAAGATGAAACAGGTGAAATAAAGATAAAAAACGTTTATATCCCTGTTAAGTAAGCGAAAAGCATTATTTTTGTTTCGTTTACAAGCATAAAATATCAATGATTAAAAGAATACTAACAGTTTTATTGCTGTTCCCCACACTGGTTTGTGCTCAGATTAATACGGAGCGGGTGATGACTATTGCCCGCAATGCGCTGTATTTTGAGGACTACGTGCTTTCTATTCAGTATTTCAACCAGGTAATTAATGCGAAGCCATATTTGTATGAGCCTTATTTTTTCAGGGCGCTGGCAAAGGTGAACCTGGAGGATTATCAAGGAGCGGAAGCGGATTGTGACGAGGCTATCAAACGGAATCCGTTTGTAGTAGGTGCATATCAGGTTCGTGGACTGGCACGGATTCGTCAGAGTAAATTCGACGGGGCGATTGAGGATTATCAGAAAGCATTGCATTATGATCCGGAAAACATCACCTTGTGGCACAATCTGACCTTGTCTCATATTCAGAAAAAGGATTATGACGCAGCCAAGGAGGATTTGGAGAGCTTGCTGAAAGTTTCTCCGCGCTATACACGTGCCTATCTGATGAGGGGAGAGGTTTCTTTGCAGCAGAAGGATACGGTTGCGGCACTGAAGGACTTTAATACGGCTCTCGAACTGGATAAGTATGATCCGGACGCATGGTCGGCAAGGGCTATTGTCCGCTTGCAGCAGTCCAACTATGCAGAAGCGGAATCGGATCTGGACCGTGCGATTCATCTGAGCGCGAAGAACGCGGGCAATTATATAAACCGTGCTTTGGCCAGATTCCATCAGAATAATCTGAGGGGTGCTATGAGCGATTATGACCTGGCTTTGGATATTGATCCCAATAACTTTATCGGGCATTATAACCGTGGTTTGCTTCGTGCCCGTGTCGGGGATGACAACCGCGCTATCGAGGACTTCGATTTTGTGATTCAGATGGAACCTGATAATATGATGGCTATCTTTAACCGTGCGTTGCTTCGTGCTCAGACGGGAGATTACCGGGGTGCTATCAAAGACTATACGACAGTTATCGACCAATATCCGAACTTCCTCGCAGGATATTATCATCGTGCGGAAGCCCGCAAGAAGATCGGCGACAAGAAGGGGGCCGAACAGGATGACTTCAAACTGTTGAAGGCTCAGCTTGACAAGCAGAATGGAGGGACGAACAAAGACGTTGCCCAGAATCAGAATAAGGATAAAGAAAACCAGAGCGGCGAGAACGGTGACGAAAGCGAGGAAGGAAAAACTCGTAAGAAGTCTGACAAGAATATGAACAACTATCGCAAGATTGTGATTGCCGATGATTCTGAAGCGGATCAACGCTATACAAGTGATTATCGCGGACGCGTACAGGATAAGAATGTGAACATAAAACTGGAACCGATGTTTGCCTTGACTTATTATGAAAAGTCGAGCGAAGTGAAGCGTTCGGTGAATTTCCATAAGTTTATAGAAGACCTGAATCTGTCGAATGTACTTCCGAAACGTATCCGTATTACAAATATGGAGGCCCCGCTGACGGAAGAACAGGTGAAATTCCATTTTGCCCTGATTGATGCGCATACATCGGCTATTGTGGACGATGACAAGAGTGCTCCGAAGCGTTTTGCCCGTGCCATTGACTTTTATCTGGTACAGGATTTCTCCAGTGCGGTTGCCGACCTGACTCAGGCGATACTGCTGGACGGAGATTTCTTCCCGGCCTATTTCATGCGTGCACTGATTCGTTGCAAACAACTGGAATATCAGAAGGCTGAACAGGCTGCCGAAGCGGATATGCCGAGTGGCGCTGCTGCCAAGGAAGTGAGTGCGGTGGATTATGAAGTTGTCAGAAAGGACCTGGATAAGGTGATAACTCTGGCTCCGGACTTCGTTTACGCTTATTATAACCGTGCCAATGTGGCGGCTATGCTGAAAGATTACAGGGCTGCGATTGTCGATTACGATAAGGCGATTCAGCTGTCTCCGGACTTTGCTGACGCTTATTTCAACCGGGGACTTACGCATATTTTCCTGGGTAATAATAAGGCGGGAATCTCAGATTTGAGCAAGGCCGGTGAACTAGGAGTTGTTTCTGCTTACAACGTGATCAAGCGTTTCACGGATCAGACAGAATAACATTTTTTTGATAAAAAATAGAAAACTCAAAAGATTTCGTTACTTTTGCGTTCTCATTATGAAAATATAACATCATCATATTATGATAAAGATAACATTTCCCGATGGCT
>ERZ791917.436-NODE-436-length-41725-cov-3.926158_pt1 | contig 41725 bp, 36 predicted proteins | sample MGYA00510138_ERZ791917 | MGnify/ENA primary metagenome ERZ791917 (study PRJEB30046, sample SAMN00792102) | human gut metagenome | study: EMG produced TPA metagenomics assembly of the A metagenome-wide association study of gut microbiota in type 2...
GCAAAGGTCGATACCAGATTAAACGTCCGCGAAAGCGGTTCCACCAGCGCACGGGCGGATTGTCCTCAATACCCGCCCGCTTCTGAAATTTTGTTCCTGCGGCATTCATACCGCCGGCTGCCAATTGGCTATTACCGCCCGGAACGGCCATCTTCTCAATCATGATGAGATTTTTTACGCCGGCTTCTCTTGCAGCCATTGAAGCCGTGAAACCAGCCGCGCCAGAACCAACAATTAGCAAGTCTGTTTTTTCTACTTTTACAGGTTTTAATCCTTCATATTTTGACAAATCGTCTGTGAACTTGGCCTTCAACCCGCTTACACCCTGCTTCATCTTGTTCAGCGACGGGAAATCGTGGCAGTTAGTGCAATAAGCTACGCTGGGAACATGGCCGGAGTGGCAGGCCGTACATTGCATTTGGCCAATATGGCTCTTATGAGGATTAGGACTTTGGGAGTTTGTCTTTGCCCCCATTTGCTCTAATGATCCATGACAAATGACGCACTGTTTATTGATTTCAGTCTCTGAATCTGAGATGACATTTGATGTATGACATGCAGCGCAGTCAAGTCCTTTCTTCGTATGAACACCGGCTAAATAAGCTGCTTTATCTCCGCTCATATATTGTTTAGAGAGATCGGCATTGAAAGGTTCGGCAGAGGCTGTATTAATAAATGCAAAAGACAGCACACCCGCCATCAACGCATACGCTACTAATGGTTTAAACATTTAATTCTCCTTGTGGACGAGCTAATTTCGTAATTAGATTATGTGAGTTAGAGAGGAGAATTTCTATTTAAAAATAGCTAAGATAACGTTAGGTTTTATCTAACACTATTTGCTTAAATGTTTCGCTACGATCTCAATGATTTGCTTTTACTGCAAGCAATATCGGACTGTCAAAACTTGACGAGAGGAGCAGAAAAAATCGGCCTTACCGCTCCCTCCGCATCCGTTCGCATTCGAAAATTAGAGGAGGCATTGAAAGTCAAGCTCCTAAAAAGGAGTCCTAAGGGCGTTGAATTAACCTCTGCTGGAAGATTAGTTGTTGACCAATCAAAAAAGGTTTTCTGGACCTTTGAGGGCATGGCTTCTTCGCTTCGACCGTTCATCCGTAAAGAAGAAGGCGTAATCAAAATCTTCGCTAATTATGGTGCGGCAATTGATTTCCTCCCTTACGACCTCGCTGAGTATATGGCGGTTCATAATGAAATTTCCTTCGTGCTGGAACAGAGACCCTCTCTTGACGTCGTCAGGGCAGTTGCCACCGGCGAAGCAGACATTGGCATCTCAGTTTGTGAGGTTCTTCCGGAATCATTAAGAAGCTATCCATACCATGAAGACAGATTAGTAGCTATCCTTCCCGAAAACCATCCGCTTGCTGATCGAACCCATGTCGACTTCAAAGAATTACTGGTTTTCGATTCTGTCGGCCTATCTCAAAATTGTTCCATGCAACTTTTCCTTTGCAAAAAGGCCGTGGATTTAGGTTTGCCGATGAAACTTAAAGTGCAGGTGGACAATCCCCATATTCTCTTTGAGTTCGTTTCTGTCGGAGTCGGCTACGCCATCGTTTCTCAAAAGACATTAGAGAAAAGGTCTCCGGAATGGAAATTTAAAACTGTCCAATTAAACGATCCATGGGCTCGGAGGGAATTAAAAATTTTCCTGCCGCAAGCTAAAGATTCCGAAACAAATCGTCTTGAAGAATTCAAAGATTATTTACAGTCAAGAGGCTATATGAAAAGCCTTGACGACTAACCGTAGCAGCACGACTAAAGACTCAGAAACTGGTCTTCCCAGCAAAAGTCTAACCGCCCATAAGCTTTCAACTTTTACGACTATAAAGCGAAGAAGAAAAATAACCGCTATCAGACGAGGCTCTCGTCTGACAATTTAAGAGAGCAGGAAAGATTGAGCAGCTCAATTAAATGGGAAGAACTAATCGTCGAAATTTAGGGGGAGATTGTTCTCCCTATTTTGATAAAATCACAAAGTAGCTGTTTTTACCTCGTGACTCTTAGAATCACTAGAGAGCCCCACTAACGGTCTTGATTTTAGTACCTCTGCCTTACTTAATCCATAAGGGTTTTCTCAATGAAAAAACTCGATAATCTTTTGGCTTGGAAAGTTTTTAAGCTCGCACTAGAGACAGGAAACCTAACTCAAGCATCCATTCAATTAGACCTTGATACAGCCGCCGCAAGTCGCTTAATCGACGGGCTTGAAAGAGAGTTGGGTGAAAAGCTTCTGTATCGAAACAGACGCCCCTTCATCGCCACAACTACGGGCGATGAGATTCTCGCTGACGTCTCTAGTCTCATTGAAGCCCATGACAAACTGACGCGACGATTTACGTTGAAGCGAGGCCAATCAGTCATAGGTCATAAAGTCATCACTCTTTCAGCTGCGCAAGGATACGGACATGGCTGGCTTATGCCTCGGCTTCTTGAATATATGAAGGTTAACGATAATGTAACATTCGACACTTTAACAGAGAGAAATTTGAGGGATCTTCAGGAGGGTAGGATAGAAGTCCTCCTCTCTGTTCACCGCTTTATTCGCCAAGGATTCGTAATAAAGCCTTATGCAGTTCTTCCATGTATTGCGTTCGCATCACCGGAGTACATCCGTCAATACGGCATGCCCTCCCACCCCGAAGAATTAAAAAATCACGTAGGCCTCATACGCTCTGGCACTAACTTCCCTATATCGCACGAAAGGATTACAAACGGCACAGATGTCAAACCACTCATCTGGGGAAAAGTCATTAAAGCCGAAAATTCCATCGTCTTAAAACGGTTAGCCGTTCAAGGTGTCGGCATTGTGTTTGACTTACCGATAGGTTTTTTCACAGAAGAATTGGCTGCCGGCAAGCTCGTCCCAACAATCGGAAACTGGAGAAGAACTCCTTTTTATTGCTCAGTTGTCACAACAGAGCAGCTCTACAAGAACGATTTGATTATTCGAGACTTTGTGAACTGGATGCAAATCCACGAAGGAAAAGCCTCCAATAACAGAACTCAACTAGCACTGGATTACCTTGGTAGATCCCCAGCTAGCGTTTTTGACAACTGCCAGGAATTTACGCAGCCGGAAGAGGCTTATTTTCGGCGGAAAAAGAAGAAAAAGGACGACTCTATCTGATTGGTAGAATCCATTATGCATTTTGTTAAATCCACAAAATAATTTTAAAAAAGACGTGTAGCTCAAACCGTTGCTGCTCCCTAGAATTTGACTCAGATGCCGTGACAAGTATCTAAATCGATAAACCATCTAAGGAGAAAAAAATGTCGCAAGTTAAAGCTACACGCCGTCTCGTTTTAAAGAGTTCTTTAGCAGTAGGTTTAGGAGCTGCTTCAACAGCCGCAGCCACCTTCGCTCAAGCAAATCCTCAGACTCAAATTCCAACCACATGGGACGAGTCCACTGACATTCTCATTGTCGGTTCTGGCTTCGCCGGCTTGGCTGCCGCCGCTGCCGCTGCAAGAGAAGGCTCTAAAGTAATCATTCTGGAAAAGATGCCTACCATCGGTGGAAATTCAATTATCGATGCTGGTGACATGTGTGCTGTCGGCACACCCCAACAAAAGGAAAAAAATGTAAAAGACTCTCCCGAACTTCTTGCGGCTGACATGATGCGCAACGGATGATTCTTAAATGATCCAAAGAAGGTCAAATTCGTTTCAGAACACGCTCATGACAACTATGAGTGGCTCGTAAACGAGATCGGTGTTGAGTTTATGCCTGTCGTGGGTTTCACCGGCGGTCACAGTGTTCCTCGAGCAGTTACCGCAAAAAACGGTTCAGGCTCCGGCATTATCAATCCTTTAGCAGATTACTTGGCAAAACAAGGCATCAAACCAAGAATAAGAAACTATGTAGAAACCATCTATCGAGATGATTCCGGAAGAGTCGTTGGTCTTAAAGTTCGCGAAGGCTACCGCTTCCCCAAGGAAGGCAGCGGAAAGGTTAAAAATATTCAAGCAAGGAAAGCTGTCATCCTTTACCACGGCGGATTTGGAGCTGATGTGAAGTACAGAAGCCTTTTAGATCCGAAACTAACAGAAATTTTCCTGACAACTAATCAGCCGGGTGCTACCGCAGGAATGTGGAGGGAAGCAGCCAGAATCGGCGGAATGATTATTCAGGCGGACTGGATTCAGTGCACTCCCTGGAACAATCCTCTTGAAAAGGGTATGGGAAACACTTGGAACTTCGGACAATATGTCGCAGGCGAAGCGGGAGTGTGGGTCAACACATTAGGCAAGCGCTTTGTTAACGAAAATGCCAATCGTAAGATTCGTGCAGACGCCATTTTGGTTGAACAAGGCAAAGGTTTAAAAGCTATTGCTGTCGCCAATAAAGCTGCATCAGCCTCACTTGAAGGAAGACGTCCCGGCTTTATGGAAAAATCTGTCAAAGATGGTCTCATCAAAGAATATCCAACTCTTGATGCTCTCGCCGCCGATTGGAAGATGCCGCCGGAAGCCCTCAAAGAAACTGTTTCTCAAATCAACACATATTTCGAAGAAGGGAAAGACCCACAGTTCGGAAGAATTGTTAAGGGTTTGAAGCCGATGAAAGAAGGCCCATGGTATGCAATGGAAATGTCTCCGAAGGTTCATCATTGCATGGGCGGTTTAGCTACCACTGTTGACGGAAAGGTTCTTGACGTTTCGACTTTAGAACCTATCCCAGGTCTTTATGCTGCCGGCGAAGCTACAGGCGGAACCCATGGCGCCGTGCGTATGGGAACAAATGCCATCCTGGATTGCCTTGTAAACGGAAGAGCTGCTGGAAAGGCCGCTGCAACCCAGAACTAACTTTAACCTGAACTCAGGCCGAAAGGCCTGAGGCTAAAAAAATGCGTAACCTACTTTTAATCCTCCTTCCGGCCCTTTTCGGAATCTCGACATGCTTTGCGGCAGGAATGGCTGAATCCCATACCGTCAAAAACATACCTTGCGAGGCCTGCCATGTCAGCAAGGAAAAAATGGAAACGCCTACGATTACACAATGCCAGCAATGCCATAACCTCGACGTTCTGGTTAAGCAAACAGAGTCAGTGAAGCCAAGAAATCCGCACTTTTCTCCGCACTATCAAAACAAATTAGAGTGCAGCAATTGTCACATCGGGCACGAGCCTTCAGAAAATTTCTGTGGCCAATGTCATAACTTTGATTTCAAAGTCCCTTAATAACCTTCTCCTTGGTTTGAGGTACAGCTGTTGCAGTGCTCTCGCATTGCAACAGCTTTTCATCGTTGTGAAGAGCAGACGATTGCTACAAAGAGAAGGGCGTAAATCTTGAGAGCTCGAACTCTCCAAAATCTAGACTTTCGCTCAATTTCTTGCACCCCGGATCCATCAGTTTCCCTAAGCCCTTACTAAAAATATCGACCTCTACTCCTTAAGCTGTTAAAGTCTCTCTTAATAAATAACTCCGCGCAATCTTGTATACGCAGTCCCAAAGGAAAAAATGAATTACCAAGAAATCTCTCGAGAAGAATGCTCCGAAGCATTAGCAAAAATCATCACCGTCTTAAGCGAAATTATTCTCGACCCGCATGAGAATAAAACTTCCGTTTATCCCAAGGCTGCAGAAGCTTTTAACGGTATCGCCGATGAAGTCGGCTTTGGCGGACCTCGATTCAACGAGGTTACTTTTAATGAAGAATTTGATCGCGATGCCGCCAAACTCTTTTATGGTGTCGGCGACACAACCATTGGTATGACGCACTCCTTTTGGGCAGGCGGCCTGATTACCGTAACCGGAAAGAATACTCACGAAGCTTTTAAAACTTATCTCAGTAGAGGTCTTCAGAACACCTCCAACCTGCCTGACGATCATCTTGCAGTTGAACTTGCCTTCCTCGGCCACCTTTTAGCCGAAGACAAAATTGATGAGGCGCAGCAGTTCGTTAAAAATGAGATCCTTGCGTGGTGGCCGACCGCAGAACAAAACATCGACAGCAAGACACAAAACGCCGGAATCAAGGCATTCTTCGCCTCTGTCACAACCGCTTTAAAGTTTGTAGAAGCCCTGTAATTTCCCTGTGTGAACATGTTCACATGCGCTTTTGACCGCCTTCTCTAAGGCGGTTTTTGCTTTAGTTTTTGAGTCTTCCTATCGTCGATTAACAATACTGGCTGGACTAAACTATCAGCAAATCCCAAGGAAAAATAATGTTAGCCGCCACAATACTTCATTCACTATCCGCGGTCTGTGTTTTATTGATCGTGATCGGCTTTGGTGTTTTTCTCGCACGCAAAGGCTGGTTTGATGCCCCATCGCACCGCGGTATCGTTTCTAAACTCGTCAACGCCGCTCTTCCGTGCTTCCTCTTTTATTCTGTTATCTCTAAGTTTTCGCACGGGGAGCTTTATAACTTACTGAAGTTTGCGGGGCTTCCGTTCCTAACGGTCGGCTTGAACTTTTTGATCTCCGTCCTATTCATCAAGCTCGGCTGGGTTCGGCCTCACATGAAAGGGACGTTCATTGCCGCATTTACCGGCGCGACCGTTTTGTTCGTCGGCGTCCCTCTGGTACAGACAATGTACGGCTCGAACGGAATTCCTTATTTGCTCGTCTACTTCTTTGCCAATTGCGTCTTCATTTGGACCGTCGGCATCTTTAACATTCAGTTAGACGGTGCGCGCCGAGGCATGACAGAAGAACCTAAGATCTTCTCGGTTCACGGACTCAAGATGCTGCTCTCCCCGCCGCTGATGGGTTTCCTTATCGGTTTAATCGTTGTCCTTCTGTCGATTCCCGTTCCTAAATTCATCTCTCAGTCGACCCATACAATCGGTCAATTAGCGACACCGCTGGCATTGGTCTTTGTCGGTATTACCGTCTGGCAAATCGGTTTTGAGAAGCTCAAGAAACTCCCGAGGGAAGTCTGGCTGATTCTTCTCTCCTGCTACGTCATTCGTCCGATTACGATGTATTTGTGCACGATGCCTTTGGACATGGATCCGCTCATGCGGAAGTGTTTCATCTTGGCTTCCGCGCTTCCTGTCTCTTCCGTGATTGCCGTGCTCTCTAAAGCCTACGGCGGAGACGAAGAGTTTGCCTCTGAGGCCATCGGCGCAAGCACTGTTGCGATGATCTTCGTCCTTCCCTTCCTGCTAATCGCCGTTAACCTCGTTAACTGAGTCCGACTTGAAACGAATCTCGAAGTCGGTACCTTTGCCGACTTCGGATTTGAGGGAAATGCTCCAGCCTAAGGCCTCGGCTGCGCGCTTCGAAATTGCCAGTCCCAACCCAAATCCTTGATAATGGCCGCGACTGCCCTGTCCGGCTCTAAAACCTCGGTCAAAAACCTTTTCTCTATCCTCTTCTTTAATTCCGATGCCCGTATCTCGAATAATGGCCTTATCTTCATCAATAATCACAGTCACCGAACCCTTGTCCGTATAGTGAATGGAATTGAAGACAAGGTTGTCAAAGATGGTTGCCCCGAGCACCTCATTAAATGTCTGCTTAGGCGCATTCTTCAGTTCGACCGAAAGCTTTAATCCCTTGTTTTCAGCCTTTTGTTTCCAAGACTCTTTCAGGCCGGCAATGAGTTCGGGCATTGAGCAAAGCGCGTTGTTCTGACCTGTTCTAGCACGTCCGATATTTAAGAAAACCTCCGCCATCCCTTTAATTCTGGAAGAGGCATTCTGCGCCCGGCGAATTAAAGTTTTTTGACGGTCGTTGCTTTGAACCTGTTCATTAAGAAGTTCGAGGCTCGTATCAATCACTGTGAGGGGAGTACGAACTTCATGGCTGACTTCAGTAGAGAAAGCCCGCTCCTTCATCGCCAGCACTTTGAGTTTCGAAACAAGCGCCTTAAAAGATCTTTCTAATTCTCCGATTTCATTGTCCGGCCAATAACCCTTGAAAATTTCTTCCGTGTAAATTTTGCCGTTCTGAATCAGCCCCTCGGCTCTCACGGCTTCCTTGGTTAACTGTCCCAATGGAGACAGCAGCTTACGGCCCAAATACCAGCCGACGAAAGAGCAAATAGCGATTAAAAGAAGAAATCCGACCACGCCGATTCGGAAAAGATGCCGTTCCCAAATTTCGAAGTTACCTTGATGACGGGTCAGGACATAACGCTTCCCATCGATGATTTTGGTGTAAGTGTGGAGATCTTCGCCATCCGTGAACTCTGTATAGCCCTGAGGATAATTTTTAAAAAGCTCCGGTATCTGCCGGGTAGGATCTCCTTCAATATAGAGACGCGTGACCTGATCCAATCGCGGCGGCTTTCCCTGAAGAATATCGGCAGTCACAACCGTCTGCAGCATGTCATCCATCACAGATGCCATGAGCTTGTTCTCTGCCGTCTCTAAAACATAAACCAATGTAATGGAATAAAGAACTGCGCAGGCGGCTGCAATTAAGCCGCACAAAAGTCCCAACGATTGCTTGAGCGAACGACCTTTTTTCATTCCCCGCGATCCTCTTTTGCTCGTACCGCCCAGCCGAACCCGTGACGAGTTTCAATCAGCGGTTCTTCAAAAGGCTTGTCTACGATTTTTCTAATTTGATAGATATGAGCTCTCAAATTATCCCCGGCCACTCGCTGGAAGCCCCAGATCTCATCCTCAATTTCTTCACGAGAAACAACTTCGGGACTTTTCTGCATCAAAAAGGCAAGAATCCGGAAAGCTGTCGGATTGAGCTTGAGCTCCGTATCTCCGCGAAATACCCGCTTGCTGTCGAGTTCGAGCCTGAGATTCCCGACTTGAAGAACTTTTTCTTCCGGCGTTGAACTGCGGCGAAGGACGGCTTGGATCCGCAGCAGAAGCTCAGCCAAGGAAAAAGGCTTCACTATGTAATCATCTGCGCCTTCGGAAAGACCCATGATGCGGTCGTCTGTGCTGTCTTTAGCGCTCAAGATAATAATGGGAGTCGTGTTGCCCCGGCTTCTCAGTTCGCGGCAAAGGCGCAGACCGTCCATACCGGGAATCATGATGTCCAAGACAATGAGGTCATATTTATTGACGATTGTTAAAGCCAGAGCTTTCAAGCCGTCATCCGTGTTGTCGGTCTGGTAATTTTTGGACTCTAAATATTCAACGAGGTTGAGCCTAATGTCCTCGTTGTCTTCCACAATCAAAATCGTCGGCATATCTGTTCGTTTTTAACGTAGTTTTCACGATCGCTTAACCCGTCATTTCAGGCAAGAGACCCATACTTATCTTCCGATCGGTGCGGAGTTGTAGACGATGAATTTAAAAGTGCCAAAGAAGACCAATTCTTTCCTGGTTTGGAGCTTCAATGACATTCTAACGGTATTGCTTCCTTTGTGGTTGCTATGCCTAATTTCGGAGTTTCGCTACGCACCGATCGACTCATTTTTTGCGGCACCGTTTTATCTTTCCGGAAATAATTGGTTAGGGACGGGAAGTTTTTTCTTTTCAGCAGTGCTCCATAAAGGCGGCAAGTATGTCGCAGTTGCTGTTGCGGTGAGTTCGCTGATTCTTTTTCTGCTTTCTTATTTGAAGAAGTTCGCCCGATTAAAGCCTTATCGAAAAGTCTGCCTGTACGTCACGCTTTCTATTTCGGCCTGTGCGCTCATCATCAGCGGCCTGAAGTCCTTATCCGCCTCTCCTTGTCCTTGGTCGCTTCCTCAGTACGGCGGAAGCGGGAGCGCCGGAAAGTGTTTCCCTGCAGGACACGCCTCTTCCGGTTTTTGTTTGTTTTCCCTTTACTTTGCCTTCCGCCAGCTCCGCGTGACGAAATCTTGGATTTTCCTTATCCTCGCTCTAGCATTAGGCTGGATTTTAGGGGTTGGGCGTCAGGCGCAAGGCGCACATTTCCTCTCTCATTCCTTTGCTACGATGTTTTTGGACTGGGCTATTTGCGCCCTGTTCTATCGATTATTTTTCTTTCCTAAAGCTCCGGTAAAAATTCGCCAAAAACCTATTTCTGCGCTTTCTTACTGCCTGATCACAGCTTTTTCTCTGACTTTTATTTTTAATCTTCCCTTTTTCTCTAAGGCTTGCTCTGCGCTGAAGTTTTCGCCATCCGATTTATGGCTTCTGGTTGTTTGCGCTTCTATTCTATTTTCAACGTTTTTCGCAATTCTTCGGCTTTTAAACTACAGCTTCTTAATCAAAGTTTTTAGCTTATTTTTTACGGTCTGCGCCGCCGGAGCCTTGTACTTCAATTACCAGTACGGGACCATTATTAATTCGGAAATGATACGCAATGCGCTCGCTACCGATACGGCTGAAGCTGCGGAACTCCTAACTGCTAAGTTCTTTTTAGAATTCGCCTTTTTATGCCTTCCGCAGCTTTATCTGACTTTCTTTGTCCCGATTAAGCATTCGTCTTTTGTGCGCGGTTTATTCCAAGGATTAATTGGACTTGTCATCGGCGTTTGTTTCCTCATGCTCAACTTTCAGGGCGTCTCTTCGCTGATTCGTTCAGAGCCTGTCCTTAGAAATTTAATCTCACCAGTAAACGTCTTCAGCGGAACGTACAAAGCAGTATTTAAAGACGGTTCTACAGAGGTCGATGCGCCTCGCATCGTCATCGACCCAAAGCCCGCGCTTGGAGCGAGTCACAAGAATGACAAGGGAACACTCTTTATCGTTGTTGTCGGAGAAACCGCTCGTTTAGCCAATTGGGGTCTTGCGGGCTATAGCCGTGATACGACGCCCCAGCTGCGTGCCAGAAATGTGATTCCGTTCAGCAAAACGATCTCCTGCGGCACAAGTACCGATGTCTCTTTGCCTTGCATGTTCAGCCGTGTTGGTCGAGATCGCTACGACAGAGACAGAATTTTGAAAGAAGAAAGCCTCTTGCCGGTTCTTCAGAGAGCAGGCATCAATGTTTTTTGGGTCGATAACCAATCCGGATGCAAGGGCGTCTGCAAAGGCGTCCCATCTTTGTCCATTTCTAAAACCAAAGCCCCTTCGCTTTGCTCAGGACCGAGATGCTATGACGAAGCCTTGCTCGCAGGCATTGATACCTCAGAAATCTTAAAGCCGGGCAAAACGACCGTAGTCTTTATGCACCAGCTCGGGAACCACGGCCCCGCTTACTCTAAACGCTATCCTAAAAATTTTGAAGTCTTTAAGCCTGTCTGCACGGATGAGAAGCTCAACAATTGTTCTCGGGAAGAGATTGTGAATGCCTACGACAACGCAATCCTTTACACCGACCACTTTTTAGCCGGCGTCATTGATTGGTTGAAGGGTCTGGACGGTTTTGATACGGGACTGCTTTATGTTAGCGATCATGGGGAAAGCCTTGGCGAAAACAATATGTATCTGCACGGCGCGCCGGAATTAATCGCGCCTAAAGAGCAAAAAGAAGTCCCTATGCTTCTGTGGCTGTCAAAAGGTTTTGAGCAAAAATTCGGCCTTAACGACGTCTGCCTGCGCGAGCAGGCCAAAGCGGACGCTTCTCATGATCAGCTTTTTTCCTCGCTTCTCGGGATTCTTGACGTTAAATCTTCCGTCTATGATCAAAACAAGGATTTTTCTGTTGTCTGCAGAAAATCGAACAGTTAACCAGCTGTGTTGATTTATTGCCTGGCTTTTAACTTTTGCAGGCCCAGGGCATAAAACTCTGCTCGTTTTATAGAAGCTTTCGTCTCATGTTCGACAAGAGCCCTTGCAAGAGCTACAAGGCGTTGATTGGAAAGGTTTTGCTTTTTTATTGCCACCGTCAAATCCCACGGAGCTCTACTCCAGCCATTTAATACCGGCAACAACCTTCCCTGTTCTATATCCCTCCAACAAAAGGCGAGAGATAAATCTATTGCGACCCCCATCCCTGCCATCAGCCACTCTTTACCTGATAGCACGTCGCCGGAGAAAACAATCTGTTTGTACTCAAGTGGGCGTAATTCACCGTCTTTTTGCAAATGGGTTGTAGCCGGATAATTCCGGCCCGCTCTCAAAATAATGTCGTGGGTTCTCAAATCCTCAGGACTTTGCGGATTCCCCCTCCTCCTAACATATTCGGGAGTAGCTAACGGAACGTTCCCTACTTTATTGACATCCCAAATAAACAGCCCTTCCGCAGGCGGACGATACGGTAAATACGCAATATCCACCTTGCCTGAAATCACGTCCTCATGGTCCACGTCAGAAAGTATCTCTACCTTTAGATTTGGATCCTGATGAGAGTAACTTTGGATAATTTCCACAAAACTGGTACGAGGAACATTAACCGGTATCCCGAGCTTTATTGATAACTTATGACTTCCCGAAGCAGAAATCTTTTCTTTTAACTTCTTTGCGGCCTCCAAATAGCATTCAATCTCCGGCAGCAGCTCAATGGCATCCTGAGTTAAACGAACTGGCCTTGAATGAGGCTCCGTTAACCGGATTCCGATTTCAGTTTCAAGCCCATGTGTTAGGCGGCAATAAAAGGCTTCGTCCCGACCAAACTTATCCGCTGCTAAAGAAAAGCCTTTTCCTTCGGACAGCGATAAAAGCACTTGCCAGGCAAGAAGTCGCTCCGAGATTTTCATACGTCTTCTTAATTGTCTATTTCACAATTAAGAGTTTAGAGAAAACATGGTGGACTTAGAAAGAAGTATTTACGATTATATCCATAACTTATTATTTTCTAAGGAGAAAATCATGAATACCCTCAATAGAAGAAAGTTCTTATCATCTTCCGCTCTTTTGGCTACCTCTTCCTTAATTACCGTAACTGCAAATGCAGCAGCCAAGGACCCAATGCTAGCAAAGTGGGATGAAGAGGCTGACATAATTGTCGTCGGTTCCGGATTTGCCGGCCTTGCTGCGGCCGCAGAAGCTAAAAACGCAAATGCCGGTAATGTTATTGTGCTGGAAAAGATGAGAGCGCCTGGCGGAAATTCCGTCATTAACGGCGGTATTTTCGCAGTTCCGGGAAATCCGGCTCAAGTTAAATTAGGCATCAAAGATTCTCCTGAACTTCTGGCAAGCGACATGATCGCCGCCGGACTCGGTTACGGCTATCCCGAGAAAATCAAAGCGATGACCGAAGAAGCTTTACCAACGTACGAGTGGACAGTAAAAGAACTCGGTGTCCAATACAACGACAAAGTCGGCCAGGAAGGCGGTCACTCTGTTCCCCGTCACGTCTATACCATCAACGGGTCCGGATCCGAAATTGTCCATAAACAACTTGCATACGCCAAGAAGTTAGGCATACCCGTCAGACTAAGAGTCTACGTAGAAAGAATCATTCGTGATGAGGACGGAAGAGTTAAAGGCCTGCAGGTAAGAGAAGGCTACAGATTCCCGAACGCGCAGTCCGGCAAAGTTAAGTTCATCAAGGCCAAAAAAGCCGTAATCCTTTGCCATGGAGGATTCGGAGCGGATGTGAACTACCGCATGAAACATGATCCGAAATTGACGGACAAATTCGACACAACGAACCAGCCGGGCGCTACGTCAGAACTTTGGAGAGAAGCCTCCAGAATCGGCGGTAATTTGATTCAGGCCGACTGGATTCAATGCGGCCCTTGGAATTCTCCTGAAGAAAAAGGCATGGGCGTCGCCTTGTATTTCGCCCAGGGCGCAGCAGCAACACAAGGAATTTGGATCGATTGTGCAACAGGCAAGAGATTTGTCAATGAATTAGCCAACCGAAAGATTCGTGCCGACGCTGTTATTACCAATAACAATAAAGGTCATACCTGCATCGCATTAGCAGACCAAACCGCCGTTGATCTGACGATTCAGAAGAGCCGTCCCGGAATTTTGGACAAGCAGCTCGAAAGAAAAGTTGTCCACAAATTCGCGACATTAGAAGATCTGGCAAAACAATATAACGTACCGATGGATGCCTTGCAGGCCACTATTGCCGACTACAACAAGCACCAGGCCGAAGGTACTCCGGACGAAATGGGCAGAAAAATCTACAAAGGAGCCCAGGCCATCGGAACAGGACCGTGGTATTGCTCAATCCTTTCGCCAAAGGTTCACCACTGCATGGGCGGCTTGGAAACCAATAGCAAAGGCCAGGTCATTGATGTGTCCAGCGACAAACCCATCCCGGGCCTTTATGCCGCCGGAGAATCAACCGGGGGTGTACACGGCGCCGTGCGACTCGGCTCTTGTGCCGTTCTTGACTGCTTAGCCAACGGACGAATTGCAGGAAGAAAAGCTGCTCAAGAACAAAACTGGAGCTAGCCGTACTTTTCCAATCAGCGGCGCCTGCTGCCGCTGATTGAAACTTCAAAATTCCTCAGCCAAAGAAAAAATGAGCAATCAGAATCTTTTAAAAGTACTGTTCTTACTTTCTTGTCTTTGTTTGTCGCTACCCTCCTTCAGCGCGGGTAAGCTGGGAGCAGATATGCACCAAGCAAAAGGCGTTCAGTGCCAAACCTGCCATGGTACTGACATGAAAAATCCTCAATACCCCACAGAAGAAACATGTACACAATGTCATCAGAAGGCAGTACTAGCGGAAAAGACGCGGAATCTTCCAGATGCAAATCCTCATGCTGCTCCTCATAACGGTGACTGCATCTTGTGCCACTTGCAGCATGAGAAGTCAGAAAACTATTGTGCTCAGTGCCACAATTTCAAATTCGTAGTTCCTTAATTCCGAAGATGCTTTCAGGTGCGCTCGGCGCACCTGTTTAGGCTCTAGTGAGAATTAAAGACTTCCGCCTTTCACTTGTTTGCTTTCGGCAAGTTTAGCCGGATCTCCAAGTTTCTCTTTAAAGAAATTCACAACAGTATTGATGATGTTCGGCTGATACCAGGGGAGATCTCCGTGTTTTGCACCTTCTACCAAGATATATTTCACATCTTGATTCTTCGCCTTCAAAGCTTGGTACATGCTGGCGCTTTGTTCAGGACTGACCAATGGATCAGCGCTTCCGTGCAGAAGAAGGAAAGGAGGTTCATTACCGCTGACGTGTCCGAGAGGGCTGGCATCAAGCATTTTCTTCGGATCTTTCGTAATGCTTTCGCCGGGGAAAGTATTGAACGCCGGGCCGTTCACTAACAAAGCTTCAGTCACAGCGGGCGAATCATGCACAACTCGAATTTCTTCTGGGAATCCTTCGCCGATATTGCGAAGGTCTGACAACCCGTAAAGAGACACGACAGCCTGAACGTCAGAAGACTGGTTCAGGAAATCACCTTTATCAAACTGTTTTTCACCATTAGTAGCCCCCGACATTTGAGCAAGGTACCCGCCGGCAGAGTCACCGAGAACGCCGATCTTTGCAGGATCAATACCATATTCTTTTGCGTGTTCACGAAGAAATCGCACAGCAGCTTTTGCGTCATTAACTAATGCCGGATATTTTGTCGGAACTGTTCGGTATTCAGCGGCTGCAACCACAAATCCAGCCTTAGCTAAAGCTGTTCGCATTTCGGTGAATTTTTCATGGTCTGCGGAAGTGAATCCCCCGCCGGGGAAATAAATAATTGCGGGTTTTGCTTTGCCGTCTCGAGGAATCATCACCGTCATACGAAGAGCTCTGTTGCTTCTCAGCCCCTTGATTTGCGAATAAATAATGCCAGACATAGAGTCTATTTGGCCGTTCTCGATTTTCGGCCGCATTATTTCTGCGCCCTCCGTGTAGCCGGGCAATTTTGCGTTTGCGATATTAGTCATTACTAAAAAGGCCCCAGTCAAGACAAACATCTTTCCTAACTTCATTTGTATTCCTCCTCAAAAGGCACTTCTCCCCAAGTCTCTTTGGATTTTACTTTTGCGCTCCGGGAAACAGCTACCAAAGTATTTAAGGACATTTACTCAGTACAAACCATTAACGTAGTACTGTGGGAAAAATTTTCCGCTTAATCTGAGTGAAAGACCTCCTTTGAAGAGCCATCCGCGACTAACATCAATCTAATATTCCTCTTCGGAGAGATTTATGCGAACAAAATTAATCGTCGGCTCCCTCTTCGCCTTTACAGCCTTATCTTCCTCCGCGGCGCTCCTTGATTCCGTCAATATTCCTCAAACGCCTCAGCAGGAGGCAAAAATCGAACTTGGCAAAATGCTTTGGTTTGATCCAAGACTTTCGTTATCAGGCAAAATCTCCTGCAACAGCTGTCACGATCTTTCCACAAACGGTGCAGATACGAAGCCTCTTTCTATTGGTTACGCCGGAAGAAAAGGGACAGTGAACTCTCCGACTGTCTTTAACGCAGGCAAACAGATTGCGCAGTTTTGGGACGGAAGAGCTAAGAATCTATCTGAACAAGCAACGGGCCCGATTACCAATCCTCTCGAAATGGCAATGACGCCTGAGTTAGCTGAAGGAGTTATTCGGTCCATTCCAGGATATAGGCCTTATTTTGAAAAAGCCTTCGGAAGTCAGAACCCGACTTTTAGCGAAATTGCGGAGGCCTTAGCAGCCTTTGAAAGCACGTTAACGACTCCGAATTCTCCATTTGAACGCTATGTCAAAGGAGATAAAACAGCGCTCACTCAGCAGCAAATTGACGGCTTAAGACTGTTTAGAAGATCTGGCTGCATCATGTGCCACAACGGGAATCTTCTGGGCGGAACGTCTTTCCAAAAAGTCGGTTCCGTTCGGCCTTACATTACCAACAATCCTTCTAAAGGAAAAATGGACATCACCGGCAAACCATGGGATGAAATGATGTTCAAAGTGCCTATACTCTTGAACATTGAAAAAACAGCTCCGTATTTTCACGATGGAGCGATCAGAACATTGCCGGAGGCCGTCGGGACAATGGCTGACATTCAGCTCGACGCCAATCTAAGTGCGAAGCAGGTGGATGATATTGTTGCCTTCCTTCATTCTTTGAACGGCGAAGTCCCCAAGATTGAAAAACCGGCTCTTCCGCCAAGTGGGCCTGAAACCCGGAAATACATCGAAGAAGTGTATTGATTTCCAACCTCTGAATTACGTGTGAAACGGCTCGAACCTCTAGGCTCCGGCCGTTTTCTTTTTGAATTTCAGCAACCGAAAGGCAAAAAAAAAGCACCTGAGAAATAGTTTCAAGTGCTCTTAATCAATCAGAAAGATACAGCCGAATTGCTCGGCAGAATGTATCCTTCTCAACCTCAAATCCCAAGGAGAAGTGACAAAATCATTTGCCACGTAGAGATATTAGCACAAACATCTAGATAAAAACCCTATATAAGAATAATTTTTCTGCTATTTGCCTAAAATAGTTCACTCCTCTAGGTGTTATTACTCTAGTCAAAGCTTTTACGTACTAATACAATTTTCTCAACAAACCAAAATAATCCCAAGGGCCTCTGCTTCGATTTCGTTGCAGAGGTTTTATTTTGTGCGGAAAAATGCCGACTGGTTTAAGGCACCTCAGACAAAAAAAGGCGCTCGAAGAATCAATCCCGAGCGCTCCAATCTAAATTTGAAATTACGGCCGACTTGCTCGGCAGAACGTAATCTCAACTCAACCTCAAATCCCCAAGGAGAAGTGACAACATTCAATTGCCACATCTGCATATTAGCATAATCCACTAGGTGAAAACCCTCTTATGTGAATACGCATCCTATTTTAGGTTTAATTTTCCAGTGCCTTTGCAGCTCGAAGAACGCTGATGATGCGGGCGTATTCTTTCTTTAGCTCATCCGTATATTGGTTTCCTTCTTCCCATCGTCCATTTTTAAAATCGAACTCCTGAGCTTTTACGGGTGTATTCAGGCTGGTAAAACCCAGCGTGGCAGTAATTCCCTTCAAAGAATGAGCAGCCCTTCTGGCATCTTCTCTTCTGTCTTCTTCTATTGCTTTAAAAAGCTCAGGGAATGTCGGTTCTTCTAAAAAACGGAAAAGGTACTTTTCATAGAGTCTTTCGTTCTCGGAGAAATAAATCAAGCCATCAGTTAAGTTAATGCCGCTCTTGGCTAAAAATTCCTTTTGTTTCCCGTTCATCTCAATCCTTAGGATCTTTAAAAATACCGAGCAAGAATAACAAACCGCACATCCGATTGAACAGAAGTGCGGTCTAATTCACATAATCAGAAAATTAGTATTCGAAGGTTCCTTTCTGCAGGAGCTCATTGTCCTTCATCATCAGCACGCCTTTACTGTAGACGTCCTGCAGTTCCCAGTTTTCATCGAAAAGGCACATATCAGCGCTGTTTCCGACGGCAACTTCGCCCTTACCTTTCATTTCCAAGCCGCGAGCTACGTTGCGAGTCAGAAGAGGAAGAACTTTTTCAACCGCATGACCTCTTGCAATCAGCTTCTTGAGATCACGGAGGTTACACGCAACGCCTCCGATACCGAGACCAACCATTTCGCCTTTTTCATTAAAGCGAGGTACAGAGCCATGACCGTCAGAACTCATTGTCATAATAGACGGTTCAATTCCGGCATCCCATGCTGCTTCAACTGCATCTGCAGGGCTTTCAAAGCAACAGGAGCCGCCGGTTGTAATGTCGATACGGCCGCCTCTCTTCGCAAACTCAAGTGCTTTGCCGAAGACATACTTATCGCGAGCACAGTGCGTCGGACGAATGTGACGAATCGGGAAACCGCGGTTAACGATTTCTTCGAACATCTCAAATGCGCCCGGAACATTGCCAAGATGGATATGAAGAACACCGATCTTTCCGGCAATCATGCCGCCTACGCGAATCTGTGTCAGGAGGTCGAGAACATTCTGTGTTGTCGGGAAGGAGGAGCGATGGTCGCCCAATGCGATCTTAACGCCTAATACCTCATGAACCATCAGCAGGTCGTTTTTAACCGATCCCGTCAGAGTTGTCGGAGGATAAGAATAATTGCTTGTATACATCCAAGCGGTCACGCCTTCATCCGTCAAGGCTTGGACTTTGGCCAAAAGATTCGGCAAAGAACGAGTAACGCTATCTGTTCCGGAAACACCGACCAAGCTCGTGGTGCCGCAGGAAATCAGTTCACTGAGAACGATTTCAGGCGTACGGCTGCGCGGACCGCCTTCCCCGCCGCCACCGGTAACGTGAATATGTTGGTCAATGAAGCCCGGTGTCAAGATTTTGCCGGAAGCCTCAACCGTTTCAAGTTCAGGTAAAACAACCGTCAGATCTTTACCGACTGCAGCAATCTTGTCGTTAACCACCAAAACGTCCTGAACACCCAAATTATCCGGGTTGTAGACATGAGCCCCTTTTATTAAATAAGCCATAGAAAGATCCTTTTATAAGAAGATTAAGCTGCTGGTTACGGAAACGATCACTGCTATGATCATGACCGGGATTGTGCGGCGGATCAGGGCAATCGGAGTTAATCCTGTAATACCGGAGACCGCAATGATGACGCCAGCGATCGGGCTCATCGTACGAGCAATACCGGCAGACAGCTGAACCGGAACGGCCAGAGCTAATGTCGGAATACCGACAGAAGAAGCTGCCTCAGGAAGAAGCGGAGAGAAAGCAAAGAAGGCGGCGTTGCCGGATCCCGTAACGATAGCGGCAACAATCATGATGACGAGCATCACGATCAACATGATGAACAAACCTGCGTTCTGGATAGAAGCCGCCGCCTGAATCATCGTGGAGATACCGCCGATCTTGTTCAAACCGAGAGCAAACATTTCTGCGCAAACGATCAAGCTGACGGTAGAGGTAAAGACCTTGCCCATACCCTCAAAAATTGCCTGAGAATCTTTGCAGCACTGTTTAAAATCGCGGCGAGTTGCAATATCGACGACTAAAGCAATAATTAAAGAAACGATGATCGCGGTAACGAGATTCAGCTTGATGGCCTTATAGACTAAAGGAGAAAAACCGATCAGGAGACCCAGCGGCAGCATCGGTAGAATGGCGTAATACGCGGGACCGGCACCTTCAAGAGCCTTGTCGACGTCTAAAGCGCTTTCCTTTGTATCTTCTTTATTAGCTAAAGCGCCTTCTTTCTTATCGAACCAACGCTGGACAAAGAAATGACCGATTGCAACGGAAGCAATCGTGCAGAGGGCGACAGGACCTTGGCCCTGAACGAAGTAAGTCACGACGTCCATGTTGCAAAGGTCGGCAGCACGCATCGCGTTGGAGCTGGACGGACCCAAATCCAAACAGCAGGTTGTCGCAATGACTGCGGCAGCTGAGGTGCGAGAAACGCCTAGTGCAACCAGCAGCGGATAAATCGAAGCCATCAGCAGAAGGCCGAGTCCGACAGCAGAGTTCACGAACAATGCGATGAACTGCCCTACGACATACGTCAGAGCTAGCAGGACATAAGGGGAGCGAATGGCTTTCAGAGGCTTAACGCACAGCTTAACTAAAGCTTTACTGGCACCGATGCGGTCCATATAAACAGCAAAACCGGCAATAGCCATAATGTTGAGACCTAAGCCAGGCAGACGACCCTTCAAGAGGTTTGTAAATGCCTGAGCAAAGTCAAACGCAAAGAAATTTGTGGAAGCTTTAGGAGCAACTGCCGGGACACCTTCTAGATATGCACAGAACAGCAACAGCAAGCCCAAAAGCAAGAGGATAATCGGAGGATAGTAGTTTTTAATAACGAAGTAGCTAACCAGCCCAATTGCAACCAGCGTGAGAAGTACACCAACCATTTTGCACCTATGGATTTGAGTTAATAATTATGTGGTCATGCTAGAACTTTAAAATTTTCTTGGGAATGGTGTAACCTTTTGTTAACTTGTTGTCCTTACGAAATTTTTAAGTGTAATTCCTAGGATATTTTTTGTGATTTGTTCACCACAACATTGAAGGAAACAGCGTTGATTACGAAATCATTTCTGAATTATTTCATCTTCCCTCACCGGCAAAGAAAGCATTGCCGCTAGATTCTCATTAGAAAATTCGATATGAATATAACTCATATTAGTTATATTTTATTCAAAACGGGGTGCTCCCCTAGGATGAATACTAGTATTTTCACTAAGAAAATGTATAATAGGAGCCGTTAGAGAAGTACTCCTGAAGTTAACAAAGCCGCTGGCAAAGATTGTTCGCCGGCGGATTTTTTATGCCGGATTTCTGAGCTTGCTAAATTTTCAACCTAAAGATTTTATCCACGCCGCGACGTCATCAAGTTCTCTATTACTGATTTCGTGTTTCATGTCATACGTGTTAGTCTGGATGGGGTTGCCTCGATTTGCTAAGAAAGAGGAGGCTCTTTCGGATGCTTCCTGGGAAATGAACTCATCTTTAAGAGATACAGCCTGAAAAACCGGAATAGTCTTAGAAGCATCCGTAAGTCGACTGACAAGTGGTTCATCTAAGGGAAGATAGGAAGACAAAGCAAAAACTCCGCCTGTCGGAAAGGGCTCTAAAAGGGCTGCTGTTAATGCGATGACGCCTCCTTGGGAGAATCCTCCAAGAAAGATATCGTCCGGACTAATTCCTCGCGCCATCTCTCTTCTGATCATGGAGCCAATACGCTGGGACGATTCAAAAATACCGTCTACATCTACTTCTTTTCGAAAATCACAGTTTTTAACGTCGAACCAGGCGTGAACAGGTTCTCCATTAAATTGTTTGACCCTGATAACGGATGCTGTCGGAAGGAGGAAAGAATAGTCATTCCCCAGACTCCTTCGGAGATATTCGGCAACCGGCTTAATAACGGAACCGGTCCCCGTCAATCCATGGAGCAGTATTACCTTTCTTGCGGCCTCCGATGATCCAACCTCTATAAGTTCTCCATCCATCGTGTTGATTTTCAACTCCATTCCAAGTTTGGGTAATTGAGGAGAAGACGCTCTTAGGGACCATCTTGGACTCATTGAGGATCTTCTCCATAGGAACTATTCTTTACCTTCGAGCTATCTGAATATTTCTCAATGTACCGCGGTAGGCAGAATAATTATTTTCTGTCGATCTAAAGGAAAACTCAATTTTCTCAAACTCCAAGTAGTCCTTTCAAGAATAGGCTATCCCCGACAGCTAGAATAGAAAAGTTGAAGTATGAATAATGAAAACCAAGGAGAAACTATGATCGTCCTGCTTCCGGATGGGAAACTCATCAACCTTAATCTTGTCTGCTTCACCGACACCCGTTCCTTCAAAGAACCCGTGCGTTTCTGCATGGTGAATGGAGAATCCGTTTTCTGCGAAATGACGGAAGATCAGTATCAGGCGTTGCTGCTCTCTTTAGTCCATAACGAGCCGCTCCACAAAGTTCTTCCCATTAAAGAAAAAGTCCAGAAGACCAAAATTGATTTCCGAGACTTCCCTTCTGTTTTGGAAGGTGAAAACTCTCCCGTCTGATTTTTCTGTTTCAAGGCAGCTTCAGCTGCCTTGACTTTTTTCAGGATTCTTCCTTAAAAATTCCGTTTTTTTCAATGAGGTACTTGTTTGTATCAAGGTCAGGCGCAACCGTTGAAATTCCCGTCTGTTGGATTCTTGCCTCATGGAAGTCCCGAGAAATAAGCGCTTTGTATCGGCCTTGTGCAAAAAAGTTCAACAAATCAAGCTGTCGTGGTTACAATTACGACTATTACGACGCTTCGTCGGTTAACTCAGAGGTCTCTATGAAATTACTTACCGTTGCCGCAATGGCATTTACGCTGTTGGCAGGATCTGTCAATGCTGCCGAACAACTGAATGCATATTCCATCATGCCTGAAAAATATGCTTCTAAGGTTTTCGCAGAATTCACAAAAGACACAGGCGTCAAAGTTAACTTCATGCGTTTCTCCTCCGGCGAAGCTTTGGCCCGTCTGAATGCTGAAAAGAAAAATCCTCAGGTTGACGTCATGCTCGGGGGCCCAGCTGACACTTACGCTGCCGGCGTTAAAGAAGGCATCTTCGAACAGTATCGCCCCAAAGACTCCGATGCCATCCCTGCAAGCCTGCGCGATCCTCAGAATCACTGGACCGGTATCGGTATCATTCCTCTGTGTTTCTTAACGAACACCAAGTTCTTAGAAAAGAACAAAATGCATGCACCGGAGTCCTGGAATGATCTCCTCGATCCGCGCTACAAAAACAACCTACAGATGGCCGACGCCCGTACTTCCGGTACGGCTACGGAACGTATCTACTCCCTCGTAAAAGTTATGGGCGAAGATCCCGCCTTTGCGTATCAGAAGAAGTTAAACGGCAATATCCAGATGTACACAAAGAGCGGTGCAGGTGGTGCAATGCCTATCGCTACCGGCCAGTGCGGCTCAGGTATCTTCTACATTGTTGACGCGCTTGACATTCAGCAGCAAGGCTACCCCGTCGTGATTACCTATCCGAAAGACGGTGTCTCGTACGGCATTGAGGCCACCGGCATCGTTAAAAATGCCAAGAATATGGATGCCGCTAAGAAATTCGTTGACTGGGCTGCCAGCAAGAAATTTGCTGACTTTATCGTTGCAAATAAGATTAACTACGTTCCGACACGCTCCGATGTTAAGACCAGCAATCCTCTGCTCGACCTCTCCAAAATCAATATGAAAGACGTTGACGTCGCTTGGAAAGGCGAAAAGCGCAAAGAGTATACAAATCGCTGGATCAACGAAGTCATTAAGTAATTCATTCACCGTTTTAACGTGATTTAAAAATTGTGGGGTTCTGCTTGATTAAGTCGAACCCCCGTTTCATTAGGAGTACTTAAATGACGAGCGGAAATAAGCAGCAGAGGGACCCGGTGACCTTGCTCACCATCTGCGTCCTTTGGCTCGCCATGGGCGTATTCGTCCTGTACCCGATCGTTCGCCTGCTGGCAATGACTTTCATTGTCGACGGTCATCTGACATTTGATAACCTCTTGCCGTTCCTCGCCAATTGGTATGACCGTCGCGCCATAGTCAACAGTATTATTTTGGCCTGCGCCGTAGGTTTTGCCGGCACGATCATCGGATTCATTTTTGCCTTTGCGGTAACGCGTCTGTCGCTTCCGAAATGGCTGACTTTCTTTATCAGCGCAGTCACGCTTCTGCCGCTGATTTCTCCCCCTTTCACATCAAGTATTGCATTAACGCTTTGCTTGGGACCCAACGGCATTATTTTGACTGCCTTAGGTCTGGAAAACTTTAATTTCTTCGGCTTCTGGGGAACGTTCATTTCTGAAACGCTGACCTACTTTCCCATTGCCTTTATGACGTTGTCTACGATTCTGATGAGAATCGATCCGAACTTGGAAGATGCGGCCTACTCCTTGGGTGCTTCCCCGTTCAACGTCTTCAAATCCGTCACCTTTCCTCTTTCAGTCCCGGGTTTGGCAAACGCCTTTCTCCTTGTGTTCTCCTGCTCCCTCGCAGACTTTGCAACTCCGCTGGTTTTGGGCGGCCACTCCTTCCCGGTTCTGCCGACGCAGGCTTATTTACAAATTACCGGCATGTACGACTTCAAGGGCGGCGCGGCTCTGTCCTTCCTGCTCTTAATCCCGGCACTTGCCGTTTATGCTCTGCAGAATTTCTGGGTCAGCCGTAAGAGTTTTGTCACCGTCAGCGGTAAAGCCGGAGGAAGGAGCTCGATTAAAGGTCCGGGACCGCTCATTTCTTCGATTGTGGTCGGTACCGTTGCTTTTATTACGGCATTTGTTCTTTATCTCTATGCCATCATTCTGGTGGGCTCAGTGGTGAAAGTTTGGGGGGTTGATAACTCCCTGACATTAGAAAACTATCATTACGTCTTTACGTTCGGCATGAAAGCCATCAAAGACACCTTGCTGATTGCTTGCATCGGCACACCGCTCGGCGGGCTCTTGGCCGTGCTCATCGGCTACGTCTGCAAATGGCTCAAGATCCGCGGTCACAAAACACTGGAAACCGTTTCTCTCTTGAACTACACGCTGCCGGGTACGGTTGTCGGTATCGCATACATTATTGCGTTTAACGATCAGCCGCTGGTTCTCACAGGCACGGTTTACATTCTTATTGCCGCCTATGTGTTCCGGTACTCTTCTGCCGGTATTCGAAACGTCATTGCAGCCTTAACTCAGATTGATCCGTCTATCGAAGAAGCCTCTACAAGTTTGGGTGCCTCTTCGGCCTACACCTTCCGTAAAATCACCGTTCCGCTTGTCTTGCCGGCGGTTTTAACGGGTATGCGCTACCTGTTCATCCACTCGATGACCGCGATTAGTGCCACGATCTTCTTGGTTTCTGTGAATTGGACCTTGATAACTACACGTATTTTGGAATGTATGACCGAGCTTCAGTTCGCTCAAGCTTGTGCATTCTCCATCGTCTTAATTTTGATTGTCTTCGCCGCCTCTGCCTTTATGGCTTTAATGGCAAAAGTTCTTTGTCCGGTAGGCGACGCTTCCGGAGGACTTCGCTAAATGTCCGTATCTCTTACGCTTAAAAACATTTCCCGCAGCTACATTAAGGACAACGAAAAGTTTTTCGCCGTTCAAAACGTAAATCTTGAAGTTAAACCAGGCGAATTCCTCACGTTCTTAGGACCGTCCGGCTGCGGTAAAACTACCACTCTGCGCATGATCGCAGGTTTTGAAACTCCTACGGAGGGCCAAATCCTTTTGGGAGACAAAGACGTCACAAAAATCCCTGCCAATGAACGCGGCATGGGCTTCGTATTCCAGAACTACGCTTTGTTCCCGCACATGAAGATTTTCGATAACGTGGCCTATGGTCTGCGTATTCGCAAAGAATCTTCCGACCTCATTGCACAGAAAGTCAAAGAAGCGCTTGCTATGGTCGGATTGGAAAAAGCCGAGCATCGCTACCCTAACCAGCTTTCAGGCGGTGAGCAGCAGCGTGTCGCTTTAGCCAGAGTACTGGTTTTAAGACCGCAACTGATTCTTATGGATGAACCGCTCTCGAACCTTGACGCAAAACTGCGCCTGCACATGAGAACGGAAATCCGTAGAATCCAACAGGAACTCAAATTGACCTGCCTCTACGTGACTCACGATCAGAAAGAAGCTTTGACCATGTCCGATCGGATCATGGTGATGAACAAGGGCAAGATTGAACAAATCGGTACGCCTATGCATTTGTATGATGACCCGGCAACGCCTTTCGTTGCCGATTTCATCGGGCAGGCTAACCTTTTCTACGGCACGCTTGTTTCTGTTGAAGATAAGTACGGCCTTGTCGATGTTGCCGGCCGTAGGGTCAAAGCTCGAATGGGCGTCCTAAATCCTCCAAGAATTGGGGGAAAAGCGCTCCTGATCGTACGACCAGAAAACCTCAACATCGGCACCTCGGAAAACTGTCTGGCAGTCAAACTCATTAACCGCCTCTTTGAAGGAGACCGGATAGACTACCAATTCGAAGTAGTAAATGGTATCAATCCGAAACCTTACTCGATGTCAGTTCCTTTCCTCCCCGGCACTTCACTACTGCCGGAAGGCTCGACATTAGATGCTTCGTTTGTTCCGGATGCCGGTGTACTTCTAAACGGCGAATAACTTAAGCAACGATCACAGTTACGTCAAGCCGCCTCGTTTTTCCTGAGGCGGCTTGTTCTTATTCGGAGCTTCTGGAAGGAAAAATTATTAGTATCAACGAAGAGAACAGTTTCATAAATCTCTACAATAAAATCTCGCAATTGTGATGCACGCAACGGATTTTTTATGAAACGCCTAAGCTTATCTCTCGCTGTCGTTATTTTGGCCCTTTCTTCTGCTGTATCAGCCTCGGACTTCGAGGAAGACAAGCAATATATTTCCTGTCGTAAAGGAGCAGTCAATGATCGACAATTAACGGCTTGTCAAGAGCGGTTACTCGAGCGTCTTGATATATCCATTGCAAAGGCACTTGATAGAAATATGACGCTGTTGGCAGAGTCGGAAAGAATTACCGCTCAGCGTTACCAATCACAATGGGAAAGTTGGCGTCAAAGTCACTGCGATTATTCACTCCGCAAACAAAATGATCAGCAGCATCTTAGCTTGGCCTGCTACCTCCAAGCTGCAAGAGACCGCCTAGACATGTTGGAAGGTGAGAAGCTTGAAACAAATTCAAACTTTAAAGTTTGCTTACGGCGTGCAGGGAAAATAGAAAGCCACGAAATTCTCTGTCATCAAGAAGAGTATCAAAGACTGGAGCAAATTTTGTTCGGAACCGTCCAAGCCGCAGAAAATTCTAGCCCACAACCAAAAGCAGTATTGGAAGATCAACTTTTGTGGGAAAAAGACCTCGCTAAAAAATGTAAGCGCCCACCATTTGCCTCTATCGAACAAGCTGCTAATAATTACCAGTGTTTATGTAATGAAATCTATAAGCGCATTCGTTCTTTAACAGGTACTACAGAACGCCCCGTGCGTTGACGTAAGAACAATTGACAATCTCCTTGTCATTTATGACAAGGAGATTGTCAAGAAATCGCCGAGGCGATTTGCGAGGACGTCTGTTTTTTCTCTTCTTTCGTCAGTCTCCGGAATCTTGTGAACGGATAAACTGATCGTTTTTGGTGAAATAAAGCTTTTGAGTCATCTGAATGCTGACCCAAGTCACGATCGCCGCTGTTGCAGCGATAGAAAAACAGATTAATAACTGATACCTGACAGCAGTTAAGGGGGATTCACCAGCTAAAATTTGGCCGCTCATCATCCCGGGGAGCGCCACGATGCCTAAAACCATCAACATATTGATCGCGGGAAGCATCGCGGCAGAAGCAGAAACCTGGACCGTTTTAAGCACGGCCTGCTGCTGCGTTGCCCCAAGCGCCAACAATGTCTCAATCTCCCCTGATCGCAATTCAAGCTCGCTTCTGAAACGTTCAACGCCCAAAGCAGCCGAATTCATAGCATTAGCAACAATCATCCCAGCTAACGGAACCAAGTAACGGCCTTCCCAAAGAGGCGTCGGACGAATTACAACAAATTCAAGGTAAGAAACCGTTAAACCTGCCCCCAAGAAAATCGCGGTAAACAGGATCCACCGATACTTTCTCCGACTTTTTTCATTCTGGAGACCGCCCAAGCGTTTTAAAGCGGACTCGGAAGCCGCCCCCACCATAAACAAGATAAGGGCAGCGAGCACCCAGGGGTCTGATTGTCGAAAAGCCCAAAGAAGGATGTATCCAACAGCGACCAACTGAATCGTACCCCTGACGACTCCGATAATTAACGACTTAGAGAGACCTAGTTTGTACTTCCAGGATAAAAACAGGGAGATCCCAACCGGTAATAAACCGATGCCCATTTGCAAGAGCGATATATCCCGCTAATTGCCATCTCTTCCTCCTCAAGCCTCTAGTCGTTTTCATCGACTTCATATGACCTATCTACGAAATCCATTCTACGAATCGACTTTCTTTAGGGCACGTATCTCAACTCAAAATCAGCACGTGTAAACACATGTGAACATGTTCACACTTGAGTTTTATTTTGAAAATATCTCGTCAAAAGCTTCTTCAACGGCTTCCTTGTCCACACGGTACGTTCCCTGAACCATTCCGTCTCGGCCTCCTCCACGCCCATTTAATTTGGCATTCAAGGATTTACTGAATTTCGGGAGTTCCGGATCTGATGACGCAATAACATAATTAAATCCGCCCTCTATCGGACTGAAAACTCCGATTGAACTTTCGGGAAATTTTTCTTTCAGCATTCCGGCAAAACGTTTTAACTCAAAAGGAGACAAATCCTCTTCAAAAACTTTCACCAGACCGTTCCTAGACACAAGGCCGGAAGCCACAAACTGAAGATATCTTTCGGTTCTTTGGGCACTCTTCTGGTCTTTCGCTTTTCCTTCTTCAATGAAATTTGCCGCTGCTTTAGCAATTTCATGCGGCTTAGCGGAGAATAAAGCAGAAACCTTTGCTATCTCCTTTACCCTCCATCCGTAATCTCTCCTGGCCCGTTCACCGGCTACAAAACGAACTCTTGTTCCTCCTCGGTGTTTGGACGCATCCAGGATCTTGAACATTCCGATTTCTCCGGAACGACGAACGTGGGTACCGCAACAGGCACAGCGGTCGCATCCCGGAATTGTCACGATGCGAACTACGCCATGCAATTCCTTTTTACTGCGATATTCCATCGCCTCTAAGGCTTCTTCAGTTGGGAACTCAATTTTGAGATCAATATCCTGAGTGATCGCCTGATTTACCAGTTGTTCTAATTCAGGGATCGATTCCATCGGGATTTCACCGCTGAAATCAACGGTAATATCGTCCGGATCCATATGGAACCCGACGTTTTCCAATTTATATTTTTGGTGAACAAGTCCGGAGAAAATATGCTCGCAAGTATGATTCTGCATATTGTCAAAACGGCGTTCCCAATCGATTTTCCCAATCACTGTAGACCCAACTTCCAGAGGCTTGTCTATATAGTGAACAATCTCTGGACCGACCCTTTTTACAAAAATAACCTTAGCTTCTCCTAAGGTCCCCTCGTCAGAGGGCTGTCCGCCGCCCTCAGGGTAAAAGGCGGTGTCGTCCAACACAACCTCAAATCCTTTTTTGCCCTCGCGACAGGAAGTAACAGTTGCTGAAAATTCTCTTGCGTACGGATCACGATAAAACAATTCCTGCATTGTTTCCATTGAATGTCTCCACTGCTTTTAGTTGGTTGCCGAAGATTATAGGCAGTCAAGAGAAAAGAAACTGTTTTGCAGAAAGCTTTCTCATCCTTGGATTTATTCTCACTTTTGGGATCGACCTGGGTTGTCTAGAACTTAAACCGCCGTCACCTTCCTATAATGATGAGCTAGGCAATGGTTTTATATTTTGAAAGATGAGTGCATCAAGAGACAAATTTCACTTTTGGGTCGGCATGAGCATTGTGATTGTGATCGCAATACTCATAGGTCTGCTTTGCACCGTCTTCACACCAAATTATTTCCGGCCTAAAACGATCGTTGAAACCTATTTCACAGAATCGGTAAACGGCCTTTCCCCTGGAGCACCGGTCAAGTTCAAGGGTATCGATATCGGAAAAGTCACCGAAATTTCATTGTCGAGCAAGGTATACCCCGATGACCACATCAGTTTGTTTTCACCTGATGCGTCTGTAGCAGTCGTACGAATGATTGTCTACATGGATGAAAATCAGCTCAAAGAACAGCTACCAGATCTCGTTCAGAAAGGATTACGGTTCCAAACGGAGTTGGCCGGAGTCACGGGAACAATTTACCTTGCGGCTAATTTTTTAAACCCGACACTTTATCCGCCCGAAATTAAAGATGTGCCTTGGAAACCGAAATACATCTACGTTCCGGCGACCATCAGTCTGACTAACGAGATTTTGGAAAATATCCAGCATTTCCTGGCCACGCTGCAAAACATTAAGACCAAAATTGATGATGCGACTCCGGATGCAGTGAAAACCCGATCCACAAAGGAGCTCCTTACCACACTTAACAATACAGTCAGTATGCTGGATCCGAATAAACTCCGCACGCTCCTCACAAATGCAGAAAACTACGTCAACTCCAGCCATTCGATCCTCTCAAAAATAGATGTAGCGCGAATTAATTCATTGCTTTCAGAACTTGCAAAAACAACTGAAAAATTAAACACCACCCTTCACGAAACTAAGGGATCAGGACTCGTCACTCAGCTGAATAAGACAATTTCCGGTGCAGACCAAGCGATAGTAGATAACCGTTATAACATCAGAGAGCTTATTCTCAATTTGAAAGATATCTCGGACAATCTCAAAATTTTGTCTGAGAGCCTCGCACAGGACCCGAATTTCTTTGCACCTCGCGTTCACCATCCCTCACCTATCGGTTCGCCGCAAAATTAGTTTTTAAAAGTGTCGTTCCTCGTTTTTTCCGAGGATCTTTATTTGATCGTTTATTGATATCAGTCAAAGTACGCACGTACCAGTCTGGAATACAGTTCATCTCATAAGAAATCCTTTTCCAACGGAGAAATGAAATGACAACACAGACTTCTCGCCGTAAATTCATCCAAGCTGGGATAATGACTTCCATCGGTTCGTTTGCAGGAGTCGCTTCAGCTGCCGGAGCTCCTGCCATAAAAGACAGCAGCCTCCAAAACCCAGACAACACTTTTGATGTGATTGTTTTAGGCTGTGGTATTGCCGGATTAGTAGCGGCCCTTCAGGCTAAAGCAGAAGGCGCTTCGGTTGCACTTTTTGAAAAAATGGACCGGCCTGCCGGAAACGCGATCTGCGCATTAGGTGGTTTCTGCGCCTGGGGTTCCCGTCATCAAATCGCTCAGGGTGTCAAAGACAACGCAAAAGATTTCTACGATGCAATGATGGACATTTCAGCAGGCCGTGCAGATCCTGCTCTAACAAAAACCTATACTGACAACATTCCTCACGATACTGACTGGCTTGAAAGTGAATTTAAGATTCCCTTCGGGAAGACACGTACTGCTGCCTACCCCCGCTTAGACAGAGTGTGTTCGATTGATGGACAAGGTTTAACCGGGGGAGCTAATGCTGTTTTCAAATTATTGGATGCCGCCAAAGCCAGAGGTGTCAAGTTCTTTTGGGAACATAAAGCTATTGAACTTCTGACCAACGATCTAGGTCATGTCATTGGTGTGAAAGTCCAAACTCCCGAAGGTAAGAAAGAGTTCTTCGCAAGAGGGGGCGTCTGCATTGCCACCGGCGGCTTCTCTGCTAATCCGGAAATGACTGACAAGTACATCGGCGGCTGGGCTTCCCGTTTAGCTTTACGAGGATCTCCTTACACTACCGGCGAAAATATTTCCCTGTGCATGCCGCTATTCGCTAAATTCGTCAACATGGATCAGTTCCACACAGGTCCGATTGTTTCCGCGACACACGTAAATCCCAATCAGGCACTCAACGCCTATCACGGAATAATTGTTGACGTACACGGTAAACGCTTTACCGACGAAAGTAATACCTACGTGATCAAGTCGCTTGATTGCGCCAAAAAGACTTTGGAGAACAAGGCTTGGGTAATTGTAGACTCCAAGTGTCCGACTGTCCCTAAAGTTACAAAGACATTTCAACGCCTGAATACTCCTTATTGCCAAGCAGCCTCCATCGAAGAACTGGCAAAACAGATGAATATTCCTGCCAAAGTCCTTACCGAAGCCGTAGATTCATACAATAACCACTTAAAAGAAGGTACCTTGGCTCAAATGAATCCTCCCTGCACCTATCAAAAGCCGTACTCGTTAGACAAGGGCCCCTTCTACGCTTTCCCGTTTGAAGGCGGCATGACAGCCACATTCGGTGGTCCGCTTATTAATACCAAAGCAGAAGTTCAAAACCTTGAAGGCCGTTCAATTAGAGGACTTTACGCAGCTGGAAACGCCGCGGGCGGCCTGTTCTTCAGAAACTATATCGGCGGCGCTCAGTTCGGAGGCGCAACAGTATTCGGCCGCATCGCCGGAAGAGAAATGGCTCATCGTGCACAAGAACTCGCAAACAAGTAAGGATCAAAAATGAAAGCACTAAATATAATTGTCTTATTGGCCGGCCTTTTTGCTGCAGTTAACTCCTATGCCGCCGGAACCGTGTTAATGGAAAAACACGGGGCTGCTTGGCCTCAGAGCCAGAACGGATACGCCACAAAGTATCAGTGCATGAAGTGCCACGGAGATTACAAAAACCTTGCTCAAAAGACAAAAGACTCCTCTCCCAACCCTCACTATTCTCACATGGGCGAAGTTAACTGCGTTGAATGCCACAAACCTAACCAGGCAAAGCCGGACTTAATGTGCAACTCCTGCCACAAATTTGAAATTAAAAAGATTACGAAGTAACTCTAAGCTCCGTGAGGATGAGCGCCAGCTCGCTGACCGTTTTAATTTGAAGTTTTTTAAACGCCGAAGCACGGTGACCTTCTACCGTCCTCTCACTAATGCTTAATCTTGCTGCCGTTTCTCGATTCAGTAAGCCTCGAGCGAGAAAACGGCAGATTTCTTTTTCTCTTGTAGTTAATAAAGCATATCTCGCTCTTAATTCGCCCTCAGAGGCAATACCAAGATTTCTAAGGTGTTGTTTTTCTATTGTTCTGGTGATTGCAGCAATGAATTTCTCCGGATCGATCGGTTTAGCGACAAAGTCAATCGCTCCGTTTTTCATGGCATTCACTGCCATTTCCATATCTCCGTGACCGGTCAGGAAGACAATCGGGAGAAGATTCCCTCTTTCATTCAGCAGCTTTTGCAACTCTAAACCCGACATTCGTTCCATTCTCACATCTAAGATGATGCAGCCTGGAACAGAGGGAGAATCGCCCGTAATAAAGGCCTCAGCACTTTCATATGTTTCTACCTCCCAACCTTCAGCCTCCAGGAGAAACTTCAAGGATTGTCTAAGATTCGCATCGTCATCAACGACTCTAATCAGTAACTTCTTCGGTTTCATTCTTCTTCCTATTTACCTGTTTCCGATTTCCTAGATATGAGAGGCAGCGAGATCGTAACTCTCAACCCGCTTGGTTCATTTGGCGAAAAACTTACACTTCCTGTGTGGCTTTCAATAATGGTCCTTACGATCCCCAACCCTAAACCGAGCCCCTGCTGTTTTGAAGTCTTCAAGGGGCGCCCAATCTCCCTCATCTGCACTTCGGTTAGCTTCGGTCCGTTATCTTCGATGACTAAAATTGCTCTCTCTTCTTTTTTCGTAAGTCTTACAAAAATCGTCGGAGCTTGAACTTCTTTTGTCGCTTCGACGGCATTTCGTAGAAGATTTCTAACGACGAGATCAACTTCCACCGGATCTCCGTTGACTTTGCATGGGTTATCTTGCAATTCAAACTGTACTCGAGGGTAGGTTTGAGAAAACACCTTAATAACTTTCTGCACTATTACGTTAAGATCGAGAGGCACTCTGCGAGAGATGGGTGTTCTGGCATAATCTCTGACTCTTTCAACAATTTGATTCATCCGTTGGATTTGTACGTTCATGTTGTCGAGAGTAGTTGCAAGCGTCTCCGAAGTCAAAGCGTCTCGCTCTTTAAGTCGAATCAATCCTCGCGAAAGAAGCTGTAGCGTTGTCAACGGCTGCCGCACTTCATGAGCAAAGGTAGAAGATAGCTGCCCGATGGCCCATACCTTTTGTAGGGTGTGCATTTTCTCAGACGTTTCCATTTTTTCTTGCTGTAATTTTCGTTGGGACACGAAAGCTTTAGAAAGTTGTTTAGAACGTCTTTGAGTCAATCGAGCCAGGTAAAACGCATAAAGAGCCAGAAGGATCACTCCGATAAAAGTTAATAGAAGAAATGGCCAGTATTTTTCAATAAAACCCTTTATCGTCCAATCGCGCAGGTATGCGTAAGGGCCCATTTTTAATTTCTTATAAAGGCCATCCACTGACTGGTAATTTGTGGCGATGCCCCAACGCAGATCATTTGACCCGACAGGAGGCATTTCAAGCAAGCCTTGCGAAACTTTTCTAATCAAATCGCTGGAAGCGTGAGGCGTTGAACTGACCGTCCATCCAGGATAAAGCGGAGTGGAGCGGCGACATTGTTCACCTGGTCCCGTCTGCTCGCCTATTACTTTTAACGACCCTTGGGGGATTTCTCCTGACGCTTCTAAAGTCTCAAGCATACACAGCCGCAGGAATCCCACATCTGCTTTCCCCGAAATAACGTCCTTGGCAACATCCTTCATGGTGTTGCCTTCCCCATGAAAGACCTGACGCTTAAAGAACTTTTCGGGTTCAGCTTCGAAGGAGGAAAACTCTGCCAAAGGAACTAAGTAACCTGTAAACGTAAACGGTGCATTCGCGCTCAGCGTTTTATTCTTTAAGTCTTCTAATGTCTTCAGTTCCTTTCGATTTGAACTAACAACGATAGACGCACCTTCGGTGTAATTCGGATTCGGGTAATATTTATTTTCAATGCTGAGCAACTCCTTATGTCCGGTTCTCAGTGCCGTTCTTCGATAAAAACCGGAGGAGCCAAAGACTAAATCTAACTTGTCTTCTTCAGCTTTTTCCGCAAGATCAGAAGGCGAATAGAGTTTGACATGAAGCTGCTTAGGTTTAACCAGTTCCCGAATTTTTTCAATAGACTTGGAATATAAGACTTCATTCTTGTTCGGCAATGCATAGTTCGAAATTCCAAGTTTTATGCTGTCAGACTCTTCAGCAAATGTTCTAGAGCCAAAGACAAATAAGGACACAAGGATAACAGCTAAACAAATGTTTTTTGAGGTGGAGCTTTGATTCATTTTTTCTCACCAAAAAAGAACATACCTCAAAGACAGAAACAAGATTAGGCGCGACGACTCGAACTCCTCCGCTCCTCCTTTTGTGACTCTTTACCCTATGTATGATTCTTTGAAATTTACGCCCTTGAATATTTCTTCCATTCTAATAAGCGGCTGTTCCTTCTTAATCGGTGTTTTCCTGCCTATCCTCTCCCCTGAAAAATAAGGGGAGCCGAAGCTCCCCACAATTGTTCTAAGCGATTAAACGGTTAGAAAGTATGAGTCATACCGACTGTGGCATTCCAACCGCGAAGGTCGTCAGTATTGTGCTTCAAAGCCTTGCCAGCTGTACCCCAAGCGGCCTGGGTGTACATTAAAGTACGTTTAGAGAAGTGGTAGAAATAAGCTGCGCCCATGGAGAAGGAGTTAAATTTGTTTTCCTTGTCGGGTTCAGAAGCATTCTTATTCTTACCGAAGGCAAACTGTGTCTGCAGCATGACTTCACCGCCTAAAGCATTAGTAGAGGCGGACAATGCAAAAGCGTGATAATCGTTAGCTTTGCCATTGTTGTACTTGTTTTCTAAGGCTTTGCCTTCTGCAGTCTTCGTATCGAATTCCACACCCGGTAGAGGTGCATGCATCGCGTACTCGTAAGCACCGTACAGAGTGAAGGCTCCGAAATCATAAGAAGCACCGAGGTTTAACAATTGAGTTGTCTTATTCTTGTCGGCCTTTCCTTTGTAGTCCAAAGCTTCATAGATCAAATCAGCCTTCAAGGGACCGTTACCGTAAGTCAGACCGGCACCGTAGTAGTGCTGGTTGTAAGACCACTTGTTTTCATCACTGTCACGTCCATTGGAATACATGAAAGAGCCCTGAAAACCGTTGTATTCAGGAGTGAGGTAAATGATGGAATTGTTGTATCTGTCTGTCAGATAGAAGGCACTATACATGCTGCCGATTGTCTGGAAAGATGTCGTATAGGGAGCGCCGCCTAAAATGGAATATGTTCCGCAGTCAGAAGACAAGCCTCCGAAACGACCGAATGCAACTGTACCCCAAGTCCCAGAAAGGCCCAAAGCTGCTTCACGGCTAAATGCCTTACCTTCCGAAGCTTCGTTGCCATTGCTTAATTTGAAACCTTGTTCCAGTTTGAAGAAAACGGAATTGCCGTTTCCAAGGTCTTCAGAACCTTTGATACCCCAGCGATTGCCCATCCAGTTGCCGTTTGACATCTGAACTTTTGTGGAGTCACCGTGTAATTTGCTAACCGTAACGCCTGCGTCTAAAACCCCATACAAGGTTACGTTAGAGGCTGCTGTTGCATAAGAAGTTGCAGCAAGAAGAGCAGCTGCTAAAAGAGTTTTTTTCATTGCGAATCCTAGAGAAGTAAGTTAACAACGCTTTTATCTTATAAATAAATGTTTCAAAATTTGGCTTTGTCCATAGTTTTTTAAATCTTTCAATTAAAAACTTCCGATCTTTCCGTTTTTAAAACGGTAATTTCAGGGTGTAACATTTCATTAAAATCCCTCTTTTAGAGAAGAAATATAAATTGTTCGACCCCGTTCAGATAATTAAAATTTTCAGACTTTCATTATTTGCGAAATTTTTCTTCAGAAATGGGCTTATAAAAGATTAAATTTCTCTATATCCTAGGGAAAACTCCGACATAATTTTCATCAGACAAAGGTTTTTGATGGGCCCAATTGTTCTATTCTGTTTCCGTTGATTCATTTTTTAACGATTACAGGAGTACCTCATGTCCTCAGAAACTTTAACTGCTTCGAACGGCATTCAAGCCCAAGAAGCGGAAGAAGCCGAAAAAGTAGGTATAGGCGCATATATCTCACTCTTCTTTGCCATGTGCTTCTTTTCCGGTGTCTTCTACAAAATGCCCGATGCATATCGCTGGCTCGGTGCTTTTGACTTCACTACATTGATCGGCAAATTTGGCTCAGTTTCCGGAGCTGCCACTTTCGTCGGTAAAGGCGGTCTTAGTGCACGAGCCGGTTTCCTTTTTGCTCTTTCTCTGGTCCCCGGCGTGATGTTGGCGTTAGGACTTCTGGAAGTTCTTTCGCACTACGGTGCCTTAAAAGCAGCTCAAAAGTTGATGACTCCGCTGCTTCGTCCGATCCTTGGTGTCCCGGGTATCACGGGTTTGGCTCTTATTACTGACCTCCAGAGCACTGACGCCGGTGCGGCTCTGACTAAAGGGTTGGTCGATTCCGGAAAGATTTCTAAAGAAAACTTGGTTGTGATTGCAGGCTGGCAGTACGCAGGCGCAGGATTAATTAACAACTATTTCTCCATTGCTTCTGCCCTTTTTATGGCCTTCCTGGTTCCTGTTTGGATTCCCCTAGTCGTAATGTTCTGCCTCAAATTTGTCGGCGGTGTTTTTGTCCGCTTCTGCCTCAAGACCTTCTATAAGAAGGATTTCCAAAATGCCTAATGCAACAGCCACACAAGTCAAAAAGAGCAATAATCCTTTTGATATCTTCATTACAGGCCTTAGAAAAGGTTTTAACGTCGCCATTAACAACTTAATGCCTAATGTGCTGATGGCTTTCGTTTTAGCTTATATCCTCGACCTTTTCGGCGTCATGACTTTCTTAGGTAAAGTCTGCGGCCCGGTCATGAGCATCTTTGATCTTCCCGGTCAGGCAATTACTGTTTTGTGCGCCACTTGGCTCTCCTGCGGGGCCGGTGTCGGTGTTGCAGCCAGTCTGCTCGCCAGCGGAACTCTCAATGCCCACGACATTACAATTCTTTCCCCGGCGCTCCTTCTGATGGCTTCCCAGATTCAGTACATGGGCAGACTCCTCGGTGTTGCCGACGTTCCGAAAAAATACTGGCCGCTTCTTATGTTCAATAGCATCCTGATGGCTTCCATCGGCATGCTTATCATGAGATTCATCGTCTAGTGAAAACTCATTAACCATAGGCGTCCGAATTAAGACGTTTTTAGACCCACCTACCCGCTCCTCGGCATAAATAAGGAGCGGGCTTTTTTATGCCCCTCTCCTCCTATCGTTCCAAAAATTAGACGGCCCACTGATGCGTTAGACACGCTTCCCAGAAAAAAGCAATAAAACATTTCCGCCTAGATTATTGAAATGAACATAAATCTACTGAACCTTTGTTGCGTCAATAAAACAGTCTGGCAGTGCAGAAAATTTTTTGAAATCACATTGTCACCTGATGAAATATTCTTACTGCAATCCGTAATTGTCGAATTATTTTGTCAGTGTTAACACCTATTTTAGGAAATTATTTTCAAAATATCGCTTTATTTTGATTTTTTATGTCATTATTAACCCGTAAGAATTAATAAATTTTCAATCGGAGATGTCTCATGAACATTCTTATTAAAGAAACAGGTGAACTTCGCTCTCTCTCGTTCATTGATTGGCACGACGGTCAGGAATACACAGAACAACTGATCTCAGCCTCCGGAGAAGACCAAAATTTCCTGTTTGATCAGGACGGTGAAGTTTTTATGACGGATGCACCCACTTTCAGTAAGTGGAACGCCTTCTTCAGAAGTCATTACGATATCGAATCTGCATGCTCTGCTCTTGGTTTGCAGCCGATTTCTAAAGCTGAATACGATCCGTTCGTACACCTTTAATTTCTTCGTCAAGTGATCCAAAAGGTTGGGCTTCGGCCCAGCCTTTTTTTGTTCTCATTTCTGGTAACAAGCTACTTCTGAAAGTCCCTTTATCGGCCAAGCTCATCCCTTCTGACTGTACAATCGAGGGTCGCATAAAATTTTTAGTTTTAAGAAAAACTCTTTTAAATCTTAAGGTTACATTAACAAATGGGCATTGAAATTGATCTCGAGCGCGATTCATTATTAGAAGAAGTCTCGCGCAAACGCCTTCGTGAAAGTTACATGAAGGAAGAAGAGCAGAGCCCGCAGGAACGCTTTGCAACGGTAGCAGAAACATTCGCAAGTAACCCTGCCCATGCTCAGCGGATTTACGATTACGCCTCGAAGCATTGGCTTTCTTTCTCGACCCCCATCCTTTCTTTTGGCAGAAGTAAAAAAGGGCTTCCCATTAGCTGCTTTGAAGTTTATATGCAGGATACTGCGGAAGGCCTTGTGAATACACTTTCCGAAGTCAACTGGCTTTCCATGCTTGGCGGTGGAGTCGGTATCCATGTCGATATTAGAAGTGCAGATGATAAGTCCGTCGGCGTCATGCCGCATCTGAAAATCTATGATGCCGCTTGCCTGGCCTATCGTCAGGGCAGAACGCGTCGTGGTTCTTATGCAGCCTTTCTTGATGTAGATCATCCCGATATCATCCAGTTTTTAGAAATGCGCAAACCGACCGGAGATCAGAACTTAAGAACTTTGAATCTCCATCACGGCATCAATATCTCCGATAAATTCATGCGCTTAATAGAAAAGAGCATGGTCGATGCGGATGCAGATGATTCTTGGGAACTTCGGGATCCACATTCTCACCGAGTTGTTGAAGTAGTGTCTGCGAGAGATATTTGGCAGCGCATCCTTGAACTTCGAATGCAGACCGGCGAACCCTACATTGTTTTTATCGATGCTGCTAATCGAGCCCTCCCTTCGTGGCTCAGCGATAAAGGGCTAAAAATCCATGGCTCTAACCTCTGCACAGAAATCTTTTTACCGACAAGCGAAAAGAGAACGGCTGTTTGCTGTCTCTCTTCTCTGAACCTGGAATATTTTGATCATTGGAGTACCAATGAACAATTTATCCCTGATGTTATGGAGTTCTTGGACAACGTTCTTCAGTACTTTATTGACAATGCTCCGGACTCTGTCGAAAGGGCTCGCTACTCTGCCCTGCGCGAAAGATCTATCGGCATTGGAGCATTAGGTTTCCACGCCTATCTGCAGTCTAAGCGTATTCCGATCGAATCCGTTTTAGCCAAGTCAATTAATTACCGTATGTTCTCGCACATCAAAGAGGGGTGCGCGCGCGGTGACGAAATCCTTTGCGAAAAACGCGGCCCGTGTCCAGACGCTAAAGATGCTGGAATTCCGAGACGTTTCTCTCATTGGAACGCAGTCGCGCCGAATGCCTCCTCTAGCTTAATTATGGGAGCCACCTCGCCCTCGATAGAACCGATCCGTGCAAATATTTATCGTCAGGACACCCTTTCCGGCGCTCATATTATTAAGAATAAGATGCTTATTCCAGTTCTTGAACAATACGGTTTAAACACGGATGAAGTTTGGACCAGCATCACAGCCCATGACGGATCTGTTCAGCATCTGGAAGCTTTGCCTCAAGTCGTTAGAGATGTATTCAAAACGGCTCAGGAAATCGATCAGCGCTGGCTGATTGATCTTGCTGCCGACCGTCAGGAATTTATCGATCAGGGCCAGTCTCTGAATCTCTTCTTCCCTGCCGATGTCTCCATCGCTTATCTCCATGCCTGTCACTTCCTTGCATGGAAGGTTGGCTTGAAGAGCCTTTACTACTGTCGAAGCGACAAACTCCGCAAAGCTGATAAATTAGGCGAAAAAGTTGAAAGACATCGTCTTGAAGAATCGATCAACATGCGTGAAGTTCTCGAAAATTCCAGCTGCCTTGCCTGTGAGGGATGAGCATGAAATCCAGTTTGACAAAAAGCCGTAATTACTACAAGCCCTTCTCTTATCCTTGGGCCTATGACGCTTTCATGGCCAGTGAACAAATGCACTGGTTGTGGACGGAAGTCCCGATGATTGAAGACATCAAGGACTGGAAGAATGTTTTGACTGACGGAGAAAGAGACTTTCTGACTAAGGTCTTCCGTTTCTTTACACAAGGTGACATTGACGTCAGCTCTGCTTACGTCAATACCTACCTGCCCTTTTTTCCGACGCCAGAGATCCGCATGATGCTCTCGAGCTTTGCAGCTCGTGAAGCAGTGCATATCGCAGCTTATTCTCACTTGATTGAGACCATCGGCATGCCCGAAACCGTCTACAACGAGTTCCTGCAGTACGAAGCTATGGCAGAGAAGCACGATTTCTTCCATGGATTAGCAGACAACCAAGAAGAAAATATCGCCGTGAAAATGGCAGCCTTCTCTGCGTTCACCGAAGGCATGCAGTTGTTCTCCAGCTTTGTAATGCTTCTTAACTTCACACGAAACGGAACAATGAAGGGCATGGGACAGATCATCGCCTGGTCTATTAATGATGAAACATTGCACACGGAAAGCATGATTCGCTTATTCCGTGAATACATTATTGAGAATCCCGAACTTTGGACAGACTCTTTAAAGAAGCGTATCTACGACATAGCAGAGAAAATGATTGAGCTGGAAGACGCTTTCATTGACCTCGCCTTCGGTGTTAATGATATGAGCAAGCAGAATCTGTCCCCAGCGGATGTTAAAGCCTATATTCGCTGGATCTGCGATCGCCGACTTGCTGCAATGGGAATGAAGGAGATTTTCAAGGTCAACGTCAATCCTCTGCCCTGGGTAGATTCGATGCTCGGCGTAACACATACCAACTTCTTCGAAAATCGTGTGGTTGATTACGCAAAGGGGGCATTAAGCGGTTCCTGGGGAGACGTTTGGGGACAAGCCGGAAGCAAATAGGCGCATAGCGGGACTTATTTTTGAAAGGAGGACTTCGAACCTCCTTTCTTTTTGCCAGAGAGATTGAGCTCTAGCGATATCCCTCTGTCATTAGAGATGTCCGCTGAATCTAATGTGTGAACATGTTCACAGTCGAAACTAACCGCTGAAGAAGAACCAGACAGCACAATAATGAAATGAATAGGATCACTAACATTGTTGTACAAAACATACAACAATTAGAAACATTTGTAAGGTGTGCTCAACTTGCGCACACAGAAT
>ERZ791917.449-NODE-449-length-40508-cov-9.544953_pt1 | contig 40508 bp, 42 predicted proteins | sample MGYA00510138_ERZ791917 | MGnify/ENA primary metagenome ERZ791917 (study PRJEB30046, sample SAMN00792102) | human gut metagenome | study: EMG produced TPA metagenomics assembly of the A metagenome-wide association study of gut microbiota in type 2...
CCTCTCTAGGTGTTAGCTTTTCATCTACCCACTACAGTTGACAAAGAGCCAAAAATCATCATAGGATTGATGTAATCCTATGATGATGGGTGGGATGATAGAGCCTCATTGTAATTTAAAGCTTTGCCATGGCTTAAGATGGTCTATAAGTGCTAAACTATCTTCAGCAATTCGACCGACCACATTAAAACTACCATCATTTGGCCTATCTTTAAGCACAATTTGCAATTCTCCCTTATATTGACCAGCTGAGGTATTACAAATGGTAATATCACCTCTTTGAAGTGGTCGAACGCTATGAGCTGGGAAATCAACTTCCTTATACATCACGCGCGTTTGTGAAGACCGTATCATATAACCAGAATAATCACCACGGTACATATGCAACGGTTCTAAAACAACCTCTTTTTCTTGATGACTAGCTTCGTCGTCCCATTTTACCGGTAAGACTGGTACTGGCGAATGGTAAATATGAGAAATAGCTTCCAATTCATCTTTTGAATGAAATGCTGAACTAATAATAATATCATCAATAACACCAGACATCTTTAACAATTGAACTTGAGAGGTAATTGGCATTTGCCGTTGAATTTCAGCACTTACCATCAATTGAGATACTGGCCAAGGAGCAATTTCGCCATAAACCGAATCAACAAATGCTGTTGTTAAAAGATTGTGTTGCTTGTATTGTTTAGCCGTTTTGAGGAAATAATCAAAATCTAGTCCCGTATAAGCTTGTGGGTAAAAATTATGCGATCCGATAAGGTGGTGTTTATCTGCCCCAAAATCCATAACCATATCAATGTAGTGCTGACCACGTGAAATATTTAATTCAACCACAATGCCTTGAGAGTTCATTGACATTCTCGCTTCTTCCAACCCCGTAAAACCTTCATCTAATCGAATAGACCACACACCCAAATCCTTGAAAAAGGTTAAATCTTGATATGAAATGTCTAATATTTGAAACAATCTAGGATTAACGTCTATAGAAGTTCGCATGCCTAATTGATTAGCATAAGCAATGATTTCTCGAAATTGATTAACCGTTTCATGAGGGTTGTCAGCAATTTCCAACATAGATGTGAAGATGCGTCGATAGCCTAAACGTGCTGCTAAAAACACATAATCTTTCATCTCATCCAGAGATGATTTGGATGGGTAAATCGAGATCCCTAAATCTCCCATGATTATTTCCTCTACTTTCCACTAAGAGATGACTTAAAATTTGCTAAGCTTCAGCTGATTCTTCTTTCAATAATTGGTTATCGTACATTTTTAGGAATGGATACCAAATAATGAATGAGGCTACAGCACAAAGCAAAGCTGTAATAAGAGCCCCAATACTACCACCTGAACCAACATAGGCTCCAAGTCCAATCGGCGTTTGCCAAGGTGTTTGCATAATTGAAACTGCTGCAAATCCAAGTTTAATTGACCAATAGCCGATTGTAGCTGCTACAATTGGAGCAATCATAAACGGAAGGGCCAAAATAGGGTTGTAAACCACAGGAAGACCAAAAATAAGGGGTTCATTGATATTGAAAATAGCAGGTCCCATAGCGGCACGTCCCAGCATTTTTAATTGTGATGATCTAGCCGCAAAAGCTAACCAAACACAGGCTAAGAGCATAGCACCTGAACCGCCCATTGTAACATAGGAACTGGTAAATTCGCCAGCATAAGCAATTTGAGCACCGTTTGCATTTTCAGCCATATTAGCTAAAAGAATTGGAGTAACAAGTCCCATAACGATATTTGCACCGTGAATACCAACAATCCATAAAGCATGAACCAGTAGGTAAATAACAACAATACCAATCCATGAGTTTGCAATATTCTTAACAAATCCAAATGGAATCGCTACGACATTATAAATATCGGTACCTAAAGCAACAAACACACCGTTAATAATCAAAACAACAATGGCTACAACTGCCGCTGAAATCAAAGCTGAGAAAGAACGTGATACACCTTCTGGAACAGCATCCGGCATTTTAACAGCCCACCTAATACACGTTTTATAAAGTTGTACTGCTAAAATAGACATCAACACTGCCGTAAACATACCAGAAGTTGATAAACGATCTAGGCTATTTCCTCCGATTGTCCAACCATTAATTGTAGCACCGTCTACGTTAAGGTAATCAAAAGTGTTGTTAGAAATAACTAACTCTGGAATAGTTAAGAAGAAGGCAAATACTGATAGCAAGGCACCATAAACAGGATCTACGTTTAAATCTTCTTCATCTACAAAAATCTTTGTGTATTCGTAACCAATAACAATAGCAAAGTAAAGTGACAAAATACCCATCGTACAGTTATAAGCCTGTAAATAAAGGGGTGATAATTTGTCAATAAGATTTTCCCAAATGGTTTCAATAAATGAAACGGGAAACGCTTGAGGAATGACACTCAATACAAGAAACATTGACCCTACAATAGTGAAGGGGATACTAGCCCTACCTGCGGCAACAATGGCACGAACAGGACGCCAAGCAGAAACCTTGGCCATGGGTCCCATAAGATACTTTTCTAAAAACTCAAACATCCTCTAATCCTCCTAAAAATCTTCTAGTCTTCTCAAAACCAAGCACATTAGCTAACTAATAGAAGCTAAATATTGCTGAATGCGGTAATATTGTTTATCTGCGTTATGGTTAATACGGTTAATTTTGACCAACATCCATGAGGCAATACCGATACCAAAAGATAATAAGATAAGCAAGAATACCTTTGTTGTCGTAGACTGAGATAAAAATGGATAAAAATACTGGTAACGATTGAATAGGGTAACAATCATTAAAACGGCATTGACAGCAATGATTGTTTGAAAATAAAATTGTGTTTTAACTGCTGGCTTCTGCTCTTTTGAATACATACGCGATTGCTCCCACATGCAAATACCACCTAATACAGCTAGCAAAGAAGGGACAATGATGAAACTACGATTAGCAGAAGAGAAAAACATCAATATCCAATAAAGATTACTAAAGAAAAAGAACGCAACGACATACCGAATGAGGAAATATCGGGTATAATACATATTTTTAATCCCATTTTCGCGTCTTAGAGCATCTAATTTTTGCTTTTCTTTGTCTGTTAAAGCAGCCATCTCCATTCCTCCTTGTGCTAATTGATTTTTTTGTAAAGTTCTAACATTTCAAGTGCGACCTCGCGTAGGGTCATTGTGGTCATCAGGTGGTCTTGGGCGTGCACCATGATGATTTCAACGACGATTTCTTTGCCACTTGCATATTCTTGTAACAAATCGGTTTGTGCTTGGTGTGCTTTCAAAATTTCTTCGTTTGATTCAACCAGTTTTTCTTCTGCTAGGACGAAATTGCCTTCGCGCATAGCATTAAAAGCTTCGTGAACCATACTTCTTGCATTCCCAGAATTTAAAATAATTTCAAAAGCGGTTACTTGTAATTCTTCTGGATTCATATCATCCCTACCTTTATTTTATGTTTAAAAATAGTGTTCTAAAGTCAGTAAATGTGAGACAATCAATCATATCTTGTTGGAGTTTGGGATTATCAACCAACTCTATAATCGCCGAGGTCAAGACTGGCAAACCTTCATTATCATGGATGGACATGGACATCAAAAAGATGATTTTGATGGCTTGATGTTGCTCATCCCACTGCAAGCCTTCTTTAACAATAGCGACTCCAAAGCGATGTCTGCAAGCTACTGATTTCATGGGGTGAGGCACGGCTACATTGTCCCCAAAGGCAACAGAGCTCATGGCTTCACGCTTATCAACCATATCTAAGAGGCGGTCCTCAAATTGCTCGTTTTCCCCTTTTACCATGCTTTTCGCCAGCAAAGTTAACACTTCCTGTTTGGTGCTGTGCGATAAAATAAAGAAAGAATCTTCTGAGAAATACTCATCAAAAATGCTCTTAATGGGGATTTCAATCGGGTGCGAATGATAGCTTTCTGCAGATAAATGATGGGTGAGCTGGGTAATGCCACATTTTATTGTTTTTACCTCATCGTCGGTCAAAAAGACAGAAACGGTGAAAACTGGAATGTGAAACATCAAATTAGACAAATCTACCGCTGAAATAACGAAATCAATACCGTGGAGCTTGTCATCGCTTAATTCATAATAACCGATAACATCTACGATGGAAATGAGATGACCGAGTTCTTTTTCAATGCGGCTTTTTAACATCTGAGCACTGCCGTAACCGGTTGCACAAATCACTAAAATGTTGTATTTTTGCTCTTCCTTGTACCGTTCTTGTGCAGCCATGAGATGCAAAGCGATGTAGGCGGTTTCATTTTCTGTCAAAGAAAAAGATTGGAATAAGCTAATCCTTGCCCTGACCTTTCGAGCTAAGTCGTACATGTCAGGGTAATTGCTTTGAATCTTCTGCGTCAATGGATTTTCCAAGACGATGCCATTTTCTAGACGAATGTACATGGTCGAAAGATGAGCCAAGAGATCTTCCACCAATTGAAAATCGTACTTAACCGCTGGGTGCATAGCCTCCATGCTGTCAATCAGTTCGCCTCGCAACTGCTCTTGCATATCCTCGGAAACTCGATGCAAATTGCTCGTTTCTTCAGAAATCAAATGCAGCGTAATGTAGTCGATTTCTTCCATTGGAAAGGTGATGCCTGTTGCTTTGGAAACCCGCTTCAAGATATTGGTCGCAATTCGGCGTTCATCAGATTTATCCAACAACAAACCCTTTTGCTCAAAATGCTGAATCTGAAACCCTTCTTCGATGCGGCGAATGGCTAGAGCAATGTGGACCGCAAGGTTTTGCAAAACAAAATCCGATAATTTCAGCCCACCCTCGCGACACTCATCAAGGACAATAATAGTCAAGGTTTCAAAAGAAATCTTTTGATTGAGTAACTCATTATCCACGTAAGTATGCATGGTATCAATAAAACCAGACGCAACAAAATGGTCCATGATAAATCGCCGTTTGTCACGTTCTAGGCCCGTCACATAGACACCCTTATTGGCTTTGCTTTCAATTTTCAAATGATAGGGTTTAAACTTTTCTCTAATTTTCTTAAAATCACTCGATAGTGTTGAGCGACTGACAAACAATTCATCAGCTAAATCATCAAAATAAATCTCATTTTGCTCAAACAGTAACTTATTCAACAAATAAGTGTAACGATCACTGATGTCGGTAAAATCATTATTATGGTTAACATAAAGGCGATCAATGTGATATTCCTCTAAAAACGCCGCAAAGGCATTATCATCAGAAATGATTAACTTGTAACCATGCCCTTGCTTTGAAATCACATTGATTCCTTCATAATCCTCTAACTTTTCCACCAATGTTTTATAATAGGTTCTAATCGTTCTGTCTGAGCATTGCAAATGAGTCGCTAATTCTTTACTCGTTACAAAAGAATCTTTGTATTGGTTTAAATAGCGAATCATCTGTTTTTCTTTTTTAGTTAACACGGAACAAAAATACCTCCCAGTCTGATTAGAACTATTATAACACATCTCATTAACGATTGATTAGTTATTCATTAGATATTTTCTTTGACCAACGTTGCCATTTTTTCGATTCCCATTGGAATTGGAATGTAGGCTTGTGGTGGGATTTGCACGATTGGTTTGTTGGTTTTAGCAGCTGCATCTGCCAATTGTTTGAAGTTCATTTTGGTTTGTGGGCTTACCAAGTACAAATCATATTTGTCAGCTTCAATGCGTTTTTGCCCTTCTGGAACCCCAACAGCATCCATTTCGATGTCTTCACCTTGTTCTTGAAGAAGGGTCATGGTTTTTTTGGCAATCATTGATGATGACATACCACCTGCACAAATAATCAACGCTTTCTTAGTCATAGTAATAAATCTCCTTTAATCTTTTTTATTTTTTTACACATTATTTTATAAAAAATCTTACAAAAAGTAAATATATTCTTTTTACTTTTTGCTACGGAAAAAAATCACTCCAATACGGAAATGCTCTGGACCTGCTGTGCGTTTTTCCGCTTTCTATAAGCCTAGAACTGCTATCCTAGGCTAAAAGGAGTTATTGTAAGGTTTGATTAGTCATCTAGCAAACTTTCACCATTTGTGGCAATGACGTTTTTGTACCAATTAAATGAGAGTTTTGGTGAGCGTTTGTAGGTTCCGTTGCCTTCGTCATCTTTATCAACATAGATAAAGCCGCAACGTTTCCGCATTTCACCTGTTCCTGCTGAAACAAGGTCAATACAGCCCCAAGGCGTGTACCCAATCAAATCAACACCATCTTCATCAATAGCTTTCATCATTTCCTTAATGTGAGCGCCAAGGTAGGCAATACGGTAATCATCATGCACCATACCGTCTTCCTCCACTTGGTCAATGGCACCAAAACCATTTTCAACGATAAATAAAGGCAAGTGGTACATATCAGTGAACCAATTCAGGCTATAACGCAGTCCTTCTGGGTCAATTTGCCAATCCCACTCAGATGCTTCTACATACGGATTGCGGATTAAATCTTCTGTTTCCAAGTAGTCAAAATGCGGATTATTTTCACGGTGAGCATCAATCGCAAAAGACATATAGTATGAAAAACCGATATAATCAACGGTCCCATTCATCAAATCATCCAAATCTTGCTCGGTAATGTCAATGTCAATACCTTTGCGTTCCCAGTATTTAAGAATGTGATTTGGATAAAAACCATGAACATGAACGTCCGCAAAATAATAGCGCTTTTCCATAGCTTTTTGTGCCATTAGGATATCTTTGGGATTGCAGGTTGCTGGATAAATCGGACACATAGCAATCATACAACCAATTTGAAAGTCAGGGTTAATCTCATGCCCAATTTTTACCACACACGCTGACGCAACCAATTCATAGTGCGCCGCTTGATACATGATGGCTTCACGGTCATAACCTTCTTTATAGACGATACCTGAGTTGGTAAATGGTGCAAAATCTTCTTGGTAATTGGCTTGGTTATTGATTTCATTGAAGGTCATCCAATATTTAACCTTGTCTTTGTAACGACGGAAGCACGTTTCTGCGAACCTCACAAAGAAATCAATTACTTTGCGATTGGTAAAACCGCCATAAGCCTTAACCATATGAAATGGCAATTCAAAGTGTGACAAGGTCACAACAGGCTCAATACCGTGTTTCAAGCATTCATCAAATAAATCATCGTAAAACTGCAAACCAGCTTCATTTGGCTCTAACTCATCACCATTTGGAAAAATACGTGTCCACGCAATTGATGTTCGGAAACATTTAAATCCCATTTCCGCAAATAAAGCGATATCTTCCTTGTAATGATGGTAAAAATCAATGGCTTCGTGGTTAGGGTAATATTTGCCTTCCACCACTCCGTCAGTGATTTCACGCGCAACGCCGTGACGCCCTGCTGTCATCACGTCCGCAACGCTCAAGCCCTTGCCACCTTCTTGCCATCCGCCTTCTAGCTGATGAGCAGCAACGGCTCCGCCCCATAAAAAGTTATCTGGTAATTTTGACATGTTAGAACCTCCTTGTTTTCTACTCTTTCATTATAGCAATCGCTTTCAAAAATCAACATAGAAAAAATTTCCTAACCAATTAGGAAATTTTTAAAAACCATTTTCATTTTTTCTTTTTCAAGATAAGGACAAGGTCCCACAAAAATAATATAGCGGACAAGCTAAACAAAGCCGTTGACAAGCCTTGGCGCTGAGGATTAAAACTTAAAATGGTCGCCGCAAGCAGAGTTCCTGTAAAGAGCAAGCCCACCACAAAACGATTGACCATTTGATTAATCACCAATATCCGCTTTTTGTAATCATAAATATCGTGATTGATTAAAATACGCCCATTTAACACTTGTTCCAAAAGCTGATTTAGACGACGCGGAATGTTCTTGCCATTTTTTAATTGATAAAAGAGCTCAATCAACAAGGTTTCTTTATTGAGGGCTTGTTTGAGCATATCAGGCCCCATATTTTCCAAAAAGTAATTCTTTGATAAGGTCATCAGGTCAACATCTGGGGCCAATTCTCTGAAAATCCCTTCAATTTGAAGGCTGGCTTTTTCCAAAATGGTAATCTTGGGCGATGCTTTCAAATCGTTTTTGACAAACACATCTAGCAAATCTTCTATCAAATCAGTCAGGGATAGATTGCCCAAATCCAAATTAGAATATTTAGCCAACATCCGCTCCACATCTTGAGCCAAATCGGTTTTGCTGAGGGTGGAATCAAAGCTAGTCACCGCCAAAATTCCTTGCATCATGCCCTCAACATCTTGAGCCGTAAAACTATACAAAATATCGTTGAGCGCCACGCGCATATCATTTTCCAGTTGGCCGATGATCCCAAAGTCAATGAAATAGATTTTGCCTTCAGAAATCAGCAGATTTCCTGGGTGAGGGTCACCATGAAAGTACCCGTCCTTAAAGACTTGCTTGATAAAGCTTAACATCAGCTTTTTACCAATGTCCTCTAAATCATAGCCCGCCTTTACCAACTCATCATAATGATTGATGGGAATGCCTTCAACGTATTCCTCCACTAGCATACGAGGCGTTGTGTAGGAATCAAATAAACGGGGCGTAGCAATGCAGGCAACTGATTTGTTTAAGTCAGAAAAGGTCTGAATGGCCTGCGCTTCATTGCGAAAATCAATCTCTCTACTTAGACTCTCTTTTAATTGTTCAAAGACCTCCCCAAAATTCACCATGGGCAAAATGCCTTTGGGAATAAAACGCGACAATCGAATCAGAAGGTTGAGATCCTCATTAATGATTTCAGGCAAATGCGGCCGCTGGATTTTGATAACCACTTGTTGCCCATCAACCAAGGTCGCACGCACTGTTTGTGCCACCGAACCACTGGCTAGTGGTGTTGTGCCAATCTCTGCAAAAACTTCTGACATTGGCACAGGTAACTCTGCCTTGATAGCAGCCAACATTTCCTCTTGCGGCAGCGGAATGACATCATTTTGAAGCTTGCTGAGTTCTTTGATGTAAACATCTGGCAAAAGGTCACTTCTAGTGGAGAGAATTTGCCCGATTTTGATAAAACTAGGGCCCAGTTTCTCAAAAGCAAGGCGCAGTTTTCGTGGTGTGGACTTGTCTTTTAAGGGCTTTCCTTTTTCTTTTAAGGTTGTGAGGCCAACTGCACTAAAGACTCCTATAATTTCTCTTAGGCGCTTATTCGACATAAACTGTCCTTACTCTTTGTCGTCATCGTTTGGTGCCTTGGTCAATAAGGCATCTAATTTTTCTTCTAGACGCGCGATATCTGCCTTAGTGGCGTATTGCACAGGTTTTGTTTTGACGTCTAATTGCGTCAACAAATCTTCAGCTTGGTCTCTACTCTTGCGTTTTAATTCGGTTTGAAGTTCTTTGCCTTCATCAACGGTTAAACGTCCCTTTTGCACCAAATCCTTAACAAAAGTATCTGCTTTTTCTAAGGTCATAGATGTTAATCCAATACCAGCCAATAATACATTTTTCAATTCATTCATGATACTTCCTCCTTACATCATGTGACAATACATCTTATACCCCTTTATTTTACTACTTTTAAAGCAAAATAGCTAAGGGGACCACTGTTCAAATCTGTTATCTCTTTCGTTTTTTGTTATAATGATCATATAATACTATCATATGATTAAGGTGTTTGACTATGACAACTAATTCAGAACACAAGTCCTTACTTCCTTACGACTATTATCGAACGGTCGTGGAGTCAGGACGTCCAGATATTTTATTTCATTGGCATCCCGAAATAGAAATCAATTACATTTATGAGGGGTCAGCTCGTTTTCATATTGACTACGATTATTTTGACAGTCAGGCAGGTGATATTATCCTCATCCGTCCAAATGGTATGCACTCTATTCATCCTTTGGAAAATCAAACCCATGTGACAGATACTTTCCGCTTTCATTTGGATATGATTGGCCATTCAACAGTTGACCATGTCAGCATTCGTTACTTGCAACCCTTGCAATCCAGTCTTTACCAATTTGTTCCGCGGATTCAACCAGGCATGGGAGGCTATGATGAGATTAAACGTTGTTTGTTTACCATTTTTGAGCTGTCTGCCAATAAAGACCGCCATTTTGAACTCTCTCTCAAATCAAAAATCAACGAATTTCTTTATCTCTTGTTTTACCATCATTATGTTGTTCAAAAAACGACAGATGATGCCTATCGTAAAAACGAGCAAATTCGTCAGTTGATTGACCACATCAACCACAATTACCAAAAGAATTTGTCTATTGATTACCTCTCTCATTTTATGGGGTATAGCAAGAGCCATTTCATGACCCTTTTCAAGCAACAAACAGGGGTTTCTTGTACTGAATTTGTCATTCAAGTACGACTCAATAAGGCCAGTGAATTGCTCATCAACACATCGCATTCTATTTTAGATATCGCGACGGATGTCGGCTTTAATAATCTGTCTAATTTTAACCGCCAATTCAAGCGTTATTACCAATTAACCCCAAGTCAATACCGTAAAAAATTCAGGCATTCTCACAAATCGTGACACCAAAAAACGCATGATACTCAATCATGCTTTTTGTTTTGCTCTATTTTTAAGCTAGTGCCGTTAGGAGGTAATCACCAGCTATTACCGTTGCATCTTGTGTGGTTAGCACATAACTGAAGTCTGTCGAATTGGTAACGATAATCGGTGAGATAACTGGTAAAGCCTGCCTGCATCGCGGATGGCTTTCAAATCAAAATCTAGTAAGTTTTTACCAGCTTGAACCTTATCCCCTGCTTTGACAAAGGTTGTAAAGCCTTTACCATCAAGAAAAACCATATCCATACCTACGTGAATGAGCAATTCGACACTGCTTTCTGTGCGTAGGCCAACGGGCGTGTTCTGTTGGGAAGACAAGAGTGACTTCACCATCAACAGGCGATGATACGATACCGTCTGCTGGGTCAATGGCAATACCTTTACCCATCGCACCGGTCGCAAAAACTTCATCTGGCACATCTTCAAGTTTCACTACTTTCCCTGTCATTGGGCTAGCAATGCTTTCTTGTTGGAATTCTTTCAAGTTATGGACTGGTTCAACCACAGCTTTTGTCTTTTCTTCTTTTGGTTAGCCGTAAAGGTATGGTACTAGAACAAACATTTGGATAGTGAAGGCAAGAACAATGGCAATCACTGAAAGTCTAATCATAATCCACATATCAAACATATCACCCATTTCTGACTTAATATAAGCTGGATATTGGAAGATTCCAAATACTCTAGTGCTATAGCTATACACTTTGAAGAATATTTCCAAAGCACCGGCAATACCTAAAACGAAATATGAGATGAAGAACGATGTTTCATTGGAAGCGTCACACCATAATTATCCGGTTCGGTTACACCAAAAACTGATGAAATGAAGGCTGGCATTGAAATCGTGCGAACTTTTGGTTCTTTGGTTTTAAGAATAATCGCTTCAAGAACACCTGTTTGAGTGAAGTTTGGCAGACATGATCCAAAAGAATAGCAAGAATAACCATTTATAGTAATGTTCATGATAGCAAGTGAAACAAGAGCCTAGTGCAAACCAAACATAACCAATACTTGCCACAATGCTCCCAAGAAGAAACCATAAAGAACTGAGTTGAAGTTCAAAATTGTTTGGAATCCTAGAGATAGCCAGTCCGTTAGGAGATTAGCAATCGGACCAACCACTAGGAAGGTTAAAAGAGCAGTGACAATAATTGTCAAAAATGGTACCACAAAGAGTTTGACCAGATCAGGCCTGATGTTCTTAATGCCTTTTTCAATCATTGATGCCAACCAAACTGCTAAAATACTTGACATAACAGTTGATAGGTAAGCCCCTGATGATGACAATTCCAAATAAAACCGTGTTAATTCATCACTAGCCCCTTCATTTCACAAAACAAAAGTCTTTTCAATCAAAAGAGGGGCAATAGCATCGCCCGTTTTTTCTGAAAACCAAGCCCCTTTCCCATAACAATGAGTTCTTCATCCTGGTCATTTTTCGCCAAAACCACATTGTTATTATAAACTTTGATAATGTTCATATCAGAAACAATCCTTTTTCTCCATTTATTGTATCAAAAATTACAAAGAAAGAAAAAAGAGCGCCATCATTTTACAAACTACATCAGTAAGGATCTTATTTTGCCGATATCTGGCTCATTGACCACAAGGAAAATGGTATCTCCAGCATTTAAGCGCGTGCTTCCTGACACAACTTCAGAATGTTGGTCACGAATTTGCATAGTAATCAGCACATTTTTAGGAAGAACCAAATCTCTGACATACTTGCCAGCAATTTTATCTGAAACGGTCAAAGACACCAACGTTGGCTCAATGACTTCTCTATCCTCTAAAATCGGTAATTTAGCTAACAAGGCTTCGTAGATAGGTTCCCCTTTCATGACATCCATGACGATATAAGCCACAATGCTCACCACAGCAATTGGCATGAGTTGACGAAAATCACCAACCATTTCAGTCACCAACACCATGGCTGTCAGCGGAGCTTTGGAAATGGCTCCAAAATAACCTGACATTCCCATCACAAGAAATAAAACGAGGTAATTGTCCGCATAAAGTCCCAAGCCTTGACCAACCAGACCAAAACCAAAGCCTAAAATAGCACCCAAGGTCAAGACTGGTAAGAAAATACCACCTGGCAAGCCGCTAGAATAACTAAAAGTACTCCACACAAAGCGAATGACAAAATAAAGACAGACAGCGGTCAAGGTCAAGTGACTACTTGGCAAAGACGTGATTAAACCATTTCCCCCACCCAGCAATTGTGGGTAGAAATAACCGATAGGAATAATGAGAAAGACCGCAAAAACACTGTAAAAAGCACTTGGAATTGGAATGAATTTGGCTAAATAACGGTAGAACAAATCGCCATTTAGAGTGACTTTTTCATAAACATAACCCAAAACACCTAAGATAATTCCTAGCAATAAAATCAGCCAATAATAACGCAAGGGCAAGACAGGCAAGCGGTCTGACATATAAAGCACAGGCTTCAAGCCAAAGAAATTCATGGAAATAAAGTTAGCAGCTAGGCTGGCAACCAAGGCACTAATCCAAATCCAGCGCGAAAATTGATGGTAAACTTCTTCTACAACAAACATCAATCCAGCCACGGGGGCATTGAAAGCAGCAGACAAACCAGCTGCCGCACCACTAGCAATCAAGACACGTTCTTCTAGACGCCCAGCCTTAAAATACCGCCCGATACCTTTTCCTGCCATAGCACCAAGCTGAATACTAGGTCCTTCACGCCCAAGCAAAAATCCCATTGAAATGGCTAGTACACCTCCAAAGAATTTTTTCCAAAGAACAGACCACCAGTTAGGGTGCAACAAACCTTTCAATTCAGCTTCAACGTGTTGAACCCCTGAACCTTTAATATTGGGGTCAGATTGGATGAAAAAGCCAATGATAGTTACAACAACCAGACTTAATCCAAATAAGATCAGCAACAAACTAGGCTGCTGGTGGGACAATTCGTAAAGGTGTACCACTTTTTTCAAACTGAGCTCAATTAAAAGGCGAAAAACACTGGCAATAGTCCCTGCCACACAGCCAACCAATAAGCCCCGCCATACAAAACTAAGAATGGACGATAGCGAAAATTGATACTCCTTATGATAACGATCCATACTAAACTCCTTTTCATGAAACAGTGTTTTCATAATTTTCCAATAGATTTCATACGCTGCTATTATACCATAAAACTTCTGCGGTATTTCGAGGGAATCAAAAAAAATTGAAGGGAAATCCCTTCAATCTGTCTGTTTACTTGCGGTACATTTTAAATTGTAAGTACAAGTCGTTGTAAATGCCTAGCCATTTTTGACCGAGGTTGTCATAAACTTGCAAGTGTGAAATGGTGTCTTCTGATGGATAGAAAGCCTTGTCATTTTTCACACTGTCAGGCAAAAGAGCCTTCGCGGCATTATTAGGCGTCGAATAACCAATGTACTCCGCATTTTGAGCAGCATTTTCAGGTCTTAACATGAAGTTGATAAAGGCATAAGCTTCGTCAATGTGCTTGGCTGTCTTTGGAATGACAAGGTTATCAAACCATAAGTTCGAGCCTTCGCTTGGCAAGACATAATGCAGGTGTTCATTCGAATCAAGCATTTCACTGGCTTCCCCTGAGAAAGTCACCCCAATGGCGGCATCGCCATTAATCATGTAGCCCTTCATCTCATCTCCCACAATCGCCTTGACATTGGGTGTCAGCGCAGCTAATTTTTGCGAAGCTGCCTCCAATTCAGGCAATGATTTGGTGTTCAAGCTATAACCCAAAGCACCAAGTCCAATTCCCATCACCTCGCGCGCTCCATCAACCAGCATAATATCGTTAGCATATTCAGGATTCCAAAGGTCTGTCCAATGTTCAGGCGGATTATCTACCATGGTATCATTGTAAACAATCCCTAGCGTTCCCCAAAAATAGGGAATGGAATAATCGTTATTTTTGTCAAAACCAAGATTGAGAAATTCCTTGCCGATATTATCCAAGCCAACAATCTTTGATTTGTCCAGCTTGTTGAGCAGGTTTTCTTTTTTCAATTTGTCAATCATGTAATCAGAAGGCACGGCAATGTCATAAGTTGTTCCGCCCTGCTTGATTTTTGTGTACATGGATTCATTGGAATCAAAGGTTTCGTATTGGATTTCGATACCTGTTTCTTTGGTGAATTTGGTAATCAACTCAGGGTCAATGTAATCCCCCCAGTTATAGATAACCAGCTTGTCTGATTGACTGGTTGAGCTAGTACTTCTTTTCATGTAAATCGAAGCCCCAAACAAAACACCCGTAATTACGAGCACTCCCACGATAAACGAGTATAATCTACGCATCTTTTTCCTCCTTATCTTGAGAAATAAAGTAATACCCTATAACAAGCAAGATACTAAAGAGAAAGACGACGGTTGATAGGGCATTGATTTCCAGGGAAATCCCACGGCGAGCCCGTGAATAAATCTCAACAGAAAGGGTTGAAAAACCATTTCCTGTCACAAAGAACGTCACCGCAAAATCATCAAGGGAATACGTAAACGCCATGAAGAAACCTGAAATAATCGCAGGTGTCAAATAAGGCAACATGACTTCTCGCAACATTTGCCAAGGCGTTGCCCCCAAATCATAAGCGGCATTAATCATGTCTGCATTCATTTCTTGCAAGCGTGGCAAAACCATCAGCACCACGATGGGAATAGAAAAGGCGATATGGCTCAGTAAAACCGTCATAAAGCCAAGATTGAAATGCAAAAGACTAGCCAGACAGGTAAATAGAATCAAAAAACTTGCCCCAATCATGACGTCTGGTGCCACCATCAAAATGTTATTCAATGATAACAAGGCTTGCTGGTGTTTGCGGCGGGCTTGGTAAATAAAAATCGCACCAAATGTTCCAATTGCTGTCGCCAAAATAGAACTGAGAAAGGCTAAGAAAAAGGTTTGCACGAGAATTAACATCAAGCGGCTATCTGCAAACATGGTGCGGTAATGCTCCAAGGTAAAGCCCGTAAACCCATTCATGTCCCCACCTTCATTAAAGGAATAAAAAATGAGGTAGGCAATCGGAATGTATAAGATAATAAAGACTAAAGTCAGATAAAGATTTGCAAATTTTTTCATTTTCTTCTCTCCTTAGTCACCCACATGGTCGCAATCATGGCGATAATTAAAATTACCCCAATGGTTGAACCCATGCCCCAGTTTTGAGTGGTCAAAAAGTGTTGTTCAATCGCAGTTCCTAGTGTAATCACTCGATTTCCCCCAATCAAGCGTGTCAGCATGAACAAGCTAAGACTCGGGATAAAGACTGATTGCACCCCACTTCGCACCCCATTTAAGGATAAAGGCAGCGTGACTTTTAAAAAGGTCTGCCATTCATTTGCCCCTAAGTCACGGCTAGCATGAATAAGGTTTTGGTCAATGTCGTCAAGAGCATTGAAAATAGGCAAAATCATAAAGGGAATTTCGATGTAAGAAGCGACGAAAATAAATGAAAAATCGGTAAACAAAATCTGTTTAGGACCAATACCAATAAAGGTTAAAAAGTTATTGACCCCACCTTGTTGCCCAAAAATCCCCATGAACGTATAGGCTTTCAGCAACAAATTAATCCAGGTCGGTAAGACAACCAGCATCAAAAAGAGGTGCTTATGTTTCAAACGGGTTAAAAAATAGGCCGTTGGGTAAGAAATCACCAAAGTCACCAAAGTGATGATGGCAGCATACAAAATGGAATTAAAACTCATGCGCAGGTAAGTCCATGAGCTAAAAAAAGTTTCATAATTGGCTAGAGTGAAATGACCTTGGATGTCAAAAAAAGATTGCCAAAGAATCATAACCACAGGTGCAATGACAAAAAGCCCCAGCCAAAGCAAGTAGGTCACCGAGAAGAAACTAGTGTTTTTCTTCATTGCGTTCCTCCTCGATGGCATGAATCAAACCGTCTTCATGCTCTTCCACTTCAGCGTACTCTTCGATACGTGCGTCAAATTCTTCCTCAGTTTCATTCAGACGCATGATGTGGATGTCCTCTGGTGTGAAATCCAGTCCGATGACCTCTCCTTCAATCGCTTTGCGGGTTGAATGAATCATCCATTCATTGCCTAAATCGTCATGAGCGATGATTTCATAATGCACCCCACGAAAGAGTTGCGTATCCACTTTCACTTGCAATTTACCTTCTTCAGGCATGGTAATTTGCAAATCTTCAGGACGAATGACCACCTCAACAGGCTCGTTAGGACGCATACCACCGTCAACAGCTTCAAAGCGTTTGCCGTTGAATTCTACCAAGTAATCTTCAATCATGGTAGCTGGCAAAATATTAGACTCACCGATAAAGGTCGCAACGAAGTGGTTGATGGGCTCATCGTAAATATCAACTGGCGTTCCTGATTGAACAATTTCCCCCTCATTCATGACAAAAATCCAATCTGACATGGCAAGCGCTTCTTCTTGGTCGTGTGTCACAAAGACAAACGTGATACCCAATCGTTGCTGCAATTCACGCAGTTCGTATTGCATTTCCGTTCGCAATTTCAAATCAAGGGCAGACAGGGGTTCATCAAGTAAGACCACGCGTGGTTCGTTGATAATAGCGCGTGCAATCGCGACACGTTGGCGTTGCCCACCTGAGAGTTTTTGAATTTGACGTTTGCCAAATCCATCCAAACGCACCATTTTAAGAGCTTCTTCTACACGGCGCTCAATCTCTTTTTTGTCCACTTTTTTGAGTTTCAGCGGAAAAGCGACGTTTTCAAAAACAGTCATGTGTGGAAAAAGGGCATAATTTTGGAAAACGGTGTGCACATCACGCTTATTGATTGGGACATCGTTGATGCGCTGACCGTCTAGGTAAACATCCCCTGTCGTGACATCCAGCAAACCAGCGATAATATTTAAAATCGTTGATTTACCAGAACCTGAAGCACCAAGAAGGGTGTAGAATTTCCCTTCTTCTAGCGTAAAGTTAATATCTTTTAAAACGACAGTGCCATTGTCTTCAAATACTTTTGATACATTTTTAAATTCAATGATTGGATTAGTCAATTCTCATAAATCCTCCTGAGGGCTTCTTTACTGTTTTTTTCACCAATAATACGAACTTCACGTTCCAAGCGAACACCAGATGTCTGCTCCACTTTGTCAATCACATAGGCAATGAGGTCCTCGTAATCCTGAGCAGTACCGTCAGCAACATTGACCATAAAGCCAGCGTGCTTTTTGCTGACTTCAACGCCACCGATACGATGTCCTTTTAGACCAGCTTCGCTAATCAATTGCCCTGCAAAATGACCGACGGGACGTTTGAAAACCGAACCGCATGACGGGTATTCCAACGGTTGCTTTAATTCACGCAAATGGGTCAAACGTTGCATTTCTTGTTCAATCAAGTGGAAATCCCCTGGTTTGAGAGCGAATTTTGCTGAAATCACCACCGCTCCGCTATCTTGCACCGCAGAATGACGGTAACCAAATGCCATATCACGCGCAGCGATAGTTTCAATCGAACCATCTTTATTGAGAACTTTGGCTGAAACCAAGATATGCGAAATCTCTCCGCCGTAAGCACCTGCATTCATGAAAACCGCACCACCAACGCTACCTGGAATACCGCAAGCAAATTCAAAACCTGTCAAACTGTGGAATTTAGCGATATGAGTCGTTTCAATTAGGTTGGCACCTGCTTCGGCTTCGATAACATAACCATTGACCGTCACGGTATTTAGCTTGTCAAAAATAATCACAAAACCACGGATACCGCCATCTCTGACAATGATATTGCTGGCATTTCCAAGGACCATCCAAGGAATGTCATGCGCATTGGCATAAGCGACAATGCGTGACAATTCATAGCGGTTGCGCGGAAAGGCAAGGTAATCTGCTGGACCACCCACCTTGGTATAAGTGTATTTTTTCAAAGGTTCATTGACACGAATATCAATGCCTTCTAATTCATTTTCTAAAAAATCTAACATGTTTTTTCCAATTCTAACTCTTTAATAACAAATAAGGCTGTTTGAGTTGTCTGATTCTTATTTGCATGACTAAAAAACGGCATAAAGCCGATTTTCATTATAGCACAAAAACGGCTGTTTGACGATCATTTCCAAGGAACTTTTCGAACTTCTTGCGCCTCTAACTTTCCTAGATAAAAAACCAGATCTTTACCATTAAGCAAAAGGTTTGGCGCAATCTCAGCCAAGGGTACTAAAACAAAGGCACGCTCAGTCATATAAGGATGCGGAAGGGTCAATTCTTCCGTTTTTTGCTTTTCATTGCCATAGATAAGAATATCGATGTCAATGGTCCGAGGCCCCCAATGCTCATGCCGCACACGGTCAAGGTCCCTTTCAATGGTCTGACAAGCCTGCAAGAAGACTTGAGGCGATAAAGACGTGTCTAGTTCGCAACAGATATTCAAAAAATCGTCTTGATCTGTCTTCCCCCAAGCGGCTGTTTCGTAGAGTGAAGACACAGCCGTCACCCTTGTTTGCTCTAATTGTCTCAGAGCCTCCACCGCGGCAGATAAATAGGCTTCTCTATCACCAATATTACTGCTCAAACTCAAGTACACACGGGTCATACACGTTTCCTCTCTAAAGCAATGCCCACGGCATCATAATGCCCATTGATAGGGGGATTATCTTTGAAAATCTCAATGGAAATGGCTTGAACCAAGGGAAATTGGTCAAAAATGTCTTGGCAAATAGCTCCCGCCAAACGCTCTAGCAAGGCATAACGCTTTTCTTCCACTTGTTTTTTGATAGCGTCAAAGACCAAACCATAATGCACCGTGTCTTCTAAAGCATCCGATTGCGATGCTTGTTGCAAATCAACTGACAAGGTACAATTCACACGAAAAATCTGACCCAAAACCTGTTCTTCAGCCAAGGCACCATGATAACCGTAAAAACGGCAGCCGTTTAAATAAATCTTATCCATATCACCACAAGAAAGCCACTTGTCTGCTTTCCTTGTCTGTCACTCCCTTCACACTAACTGGCTAATCACTCGAACCAAATCACGATTAAGGTCAACATTGTGAACACGAACCATTTGACAACCCTTGGCAATTGCCCAAGCTGATAGCGCAGCCGTTCCCATATCACGCTCACTGGCCAAAGTCCCTCCGCCCAGCAAATAATCTACCGTGCGTTTTCGTGAAATACCAAAAAGAACAGGAAAGCCCAGCTGGCAAACCTTGTCCAAGCCCTTTAATAGTTCGACATTTTGCTGCTCATTTTTAGCAAAACCAAAACCTGGATCCAACCAAATACACTCCGCAGGAACGCCAGCTTCCAGAGCAGCTTGAGCACGCTGACTCAAAAAATCACAAACGTCTTGGGTAATGTCTTGATAGCTTTCCTCTTTTTGATTGTGCATCAGCATAATGGGCACCTTTTTTTCAGCTGTCAAAGCCAGCATATCTCCATCGTAAAGCCCAGCCCAAACGTCATTTAAAATATCAGCACCAGCTTCTAGAGCCGCACGCGCCGTTTGGGTTTTATAGGTATCGGTGCTTACCAAAACGTCAAAACGTTCCTTGAGGGCTTTGATAACAGGGACCACGCGATGGATTTCTTCCTCAGCGTCTACAAAACTAGCTCCTGGACGAGTGGATTCGCCGCCGACATCAATCACTTGCGCCCCTGCTGCAATCATTTGCTCCGCTTGCTTGAGCGCCTTTTCAACCGTGATATAAGATCCGCCATCTGAAAACGAATCTGGAGTAACATTGAGCACTCCCATAATGCAAGCTTTTGCATCGAGCTCGTGTGTACCAATTTTCATCTTATCTCCCTTGTGTGATCACTTGCTACTATTTGCCCAAAATCAAAGACAAGATTTCATTTCGCTCATCTCGATTGTCTTTGAAAATCCCTTTAGCAACGGTTGTGACTGTTTTGCTGCCTGGTTTTTTAATGCCGCGCATGGTCATGCACATATGCTCTGCTTCTACCATGACAAATACCCCTTTTGGCTGCAAGGCTTCTTCCAGCGCCGTAGCCACTTGGTCTGTCAAACGTTCTTGCAATTGTGGGCGTTTGCTGGCAACCTCGACCGCACGCGCCAACTTGCTTAAACCAGTCACTCGGCCGTCACTCGGTAAATAAGCCACGTGAGCTTTTCCATAAAAAGGCACCAAATGGTGTTCACACATGGAATAAAAAGGAATATCTTTGACCAAGACAATCTCGTCGTGATTTTCTGAAAAAACGGCGGTAAACTGGTCTTTCGGGTCCTCATGCAAACCTGAGAACATTTCTTGGTACATTTTCGCAACACGCTTTGGTGTATCCAACAACCCCTCACGCTCTGGATTTTCACCCAAGGCCTCCAACAATTGATAAACGGCTGATTCAAGTTTTTCTTGCTTTGACATACTTATTTCAATCTTTTTTATTTCCTACTATTATATCACAAAATACAACAGTTTATTTTTATCATTTCCTAACTTTTCCGAAAATTTTCGGATAAATCTTACAAAAAACACCCTCCAGAAGGGTGTGCTAATTTTCAGACTATTTATCCAAAAGCAGGTGTTTTTGATGATTTATCTATAACCTAATTGACCTCTTTTGACAAAAGCACTGGGCGGACCTGTGAGATGAAGTAGAGTGACCCTGTTATGAGGTAAAAATCCTCTTGACTATCGAGATTGATTTGGGCAAGCCAATCTTGCCAGTGCGCCACTTTGCGGTACTGCTCAGGGTAACGCTCCAAGGCCAAGGCATTAGGGTACTCAAAAGTCGTTACCTCAACAGTTGCCACTTGGCTCAGCAGCTCCAGCATCGAATCCACTGGTTTGGTGTCAATAGCAGCAAATAAAATATGAATCGTCTTGTCTTTATAGGCTTCCATGACCTTAACCAGAGCCGCTACGCTTTCATTATTATGGGCGCCGTCAATCATGACATTTGGAAAGAGTAACTCGGTACGTCCGACCCAGTGAGTGGTTTCCAAGCCTTTTTTGATAATAGGATTAGTCACATTTGGGTATTGCTCTTGCAGTAAAAGCGCGGTGGTAATCGCAAGGCTAGCATTGCTCATTTGATGATAACCTGGCATAGCGAGGTGGATATTGTCGATAGCCGCTAACCCACGGTAATCAAAAGCCTTATCGTGAACGTTGATAATAAAGTCCTTTTGGCATTCATAGGTGTGACTGTGACAAGCTGCCGCTTTTTCCATGAAAACCTTACGAACATCCTCACGCTCTGTTGCAAAAACAAAAGGCACTTTTTCTTTCAAGACACCAACTTTTTGCTCCGCAATAGCCGCGTAAGTCTGCCCTAAAATGGCTTGATGGTCCAAACCAATCGATGGGCAGACCACAGCCAAGGCCTTAAAAACATTGGTCGAATCGTAAAGTCCACCCATCCCTGCTTCAATAATGGCAATGTCAACAGGGTGTATATGCCCAAAATATTCAAACATTAAAACAGTAATGACTTCAAATTCTGTGGCAGGCTCCAAATCCGTTTCCAAGGGCAAACGCTCGACCACAGGACGCACCCGCTCAACCAACTCAAGAAAATCTGGCTGCGATATCATCTGCCCATTTAGGCTAATCCGTTCCCTAAAATCAAGGATATAAGGCGAGGTGAATGTTCCCACCTCATAGCTCGCTAACGAAAAGATATGCTGCAAATAACTTGTTACAGAGCCTTTGCCGTTAGTTCCCACCACATGCACGGCAGCTACTTTTTCTTGCGGATTGCCCAGCTCTTGCAACATCCAAGCCATCCGCTCCAAACCAGGCTTAATGCCAAATCTCAATTTCCCATGAATCCACGCCAACGCTTCTTGATAATCCATTTCCCATCCCCCAGTTAAATGTTTTTCAGGTCTTTTTCGCGCTCTGAAATGAGTTGTTTTAACTCTTCCAAATCTTCCGCAGTCGCCATAGTCTGATAAAACCACGAGCGTTAGAGCGGCGATTTAAATAATTGCGGTGTGCTCTATTCTCGGGGCTCTTTTCAATCCAACGCTTAATCGCCTCTGCTTGCCCCTCTTTCGTTGCGTAAGCTTTTCTTTTATTCTTTTCCAATTTCATCCGCCTTTCTATTAATTTTCCTTGCGAACCATTCAACAACAATCGTTGCTGCAATAGTGACTATCATTATAATTACAAAAATAACAACAAGTATTTTTATCGATCGTCTCCTTATGATATGATAGGAGCAGTGGGAAAGCCGTTTGACTTTCTTTGCTACCTATTTTGATTTAGCGCTTGCTTCTTGTCTTGGGAAATTCAAAAGGCTTGCGCTTTTTGTGTTGCCTTATAATAGATGTAGCCATTATAACATACTGAGAGCCAAAAAAAGCCAGTGCTACTGGCTTTTTTGCATTCTTTTAGTTAACGACACCACCTTCAACTACTAAATCGTCTAGATTGGTGGTTTGGCCATAGACGGGTTCCAAGGTTTTTTGATAATCTTTTTGGAAGAATTGTTCATTGCCCAAAGATTTGATTTCATCATTTAACCAGTTGAGCAATTCGGTGTTGCCTTTTTGAACGGCAGGTGCGATGGTATCAATATCTCCTAAACTAGTGATACCGACTTGGTAGCCTTTATTTTCCAAAGCCCAAGCGAGCACTTCCGTATTGTCCGTTGATAAGGCATCTCCGCGACCGTCAAGAAGCGCTTGATAGGCTTCGCTGTATTGGTCGTATTTGAGCAATTTCACATCTGGATAATGTTCCTCAAAATAGGTTTCTGCCGTTGTCCCTTTGCCGACAATCAAGGTCTTACCTTTCAAATCATCCACTAACGAAATCAGGTTTTGACTAGGTGACACCACACCCAGCGCAACTTTCATGTAAGGCAAGGCAAAATCAACTTGTTTAGCACGTTCATCTGTCACCGTGAAATTAGCCAAAATCACATCCACTTTGGCAGACGTCAAGTATTCCACACGACTGGCTGGGTCCACTGCCACGTACTCGACATCCACACCCAAATCTTTGGCTAAACGATTGGCAAAATAAACATCGTAACCTTGATAAGCGCCCTTGTCATCTACATAACCAAACGGTTTTTTGTCGGAAAACACACCAATTCTAATCGTGCCACTTTTTTTAATCTCGTCTAAAGTTCTAGCCTTAGCCGTATTACCTGACGAACTGGCAGAAGATGCCGTTGAATCAGCATCGGAATTTGAGCAAGCTGCCAAACCAACAACAAACAAAGCCAGTAGGCCAATCACACCTAATAAACGTTTTACATTTCTCATAGCAAACTCCTTTTTATAATCAATCAGTGACTGTTGAAAAATCAAAGACACTTAAAAATTCTTGGGTACGTTGGGTTTTGGGATGGTTGAAAAAGGCTTTAGCGTCACCTTCTTCTACAATCGCTCCCTTTTCCAAAAACAAGACACGATCTGCCACAGCTTTGGCAAACTGCAACTCATGGGTCACGATAATCATGGTGTATCCCTCACGCGCCAATTCGCCGACCAATTCCAAGACTTCCCGCACCATTTCAGGGTCTAGTGAGGCCGTCACCTCGTCAAGCAAGAGAACTTCAGGATGCAATAACAAACTTCTAACAATAGCCACACGTTGCTGCTGCCCGCCTGATAATTCATGTGGCAAGCTATTTTCCTTTCCTGCCAAACCCACTCGTTCCAGCAAAGCAAGGGCTTCTGCCTCGACTTCTTTGCGGGGCCGCTTTTGCACTCGGACAGGTGCCAAAATCACGTTTTTCAGCACTGTCAAATGCGGAAATAAGTCGTAGGATTGAAAGACCATGCCAATTTTTTGACGAACAGCTGGCAATTGTTTGGGGTGTTCTAAAATAGCTTCGCCGTTTAAACGCACCTGCCCTGATTGAATGGGTTCCAGACCGTTTAAGCAGCGCAGCAAGGTTGATTTGCCACACCCAGACGGTCCTAAAATCACCAAAACTTCACCTTTCCCAACGGAAAAAGACAAGTGGTCAAGCACTGTTTGCTCGCCATAATCCTTCGTTATATCCTGAATGTCTAAAATTGCTGTCACTAGAGTCACTCCTTCCAACGCTTTTCTAAATAACCAGATAATCTTGAAATCGGGAAACAGACCGCGAAATACAAGAAAAAGATCAAGCTATAAACCCAAATGGCGGTGCTGGGAACCGTTAAACGATTGGCCTCAATAATCTGTTGCCCGACCTTGACCACTTCTACCGCCCCAATCAGCACGATCAAGGAAGTGGTTTTGATCATCCGCGTCATCAAATTGACCGCTTGGGGCAATAATCGCCGTAAGATTTGCGGGATAATCACATGAATGAGCAATTGTCCCTTGCTCAACCCCAAATCCAAACCACTATCAAATTGGTATTTGGGTAAGGAAAGTAGAGCACCCCTGACCAAATCGCCCATTTCAGCCGTTCCCCACATGGAAAAGACAATCACCGCCGCCACTTCACTGGATAAATTGATATTAAAAGTGCGTGCCAAACCAAAATAAACCAAAAACAAGAGAACTAACTGGGGCATGATGCGAATGAATTCCAAATACATGTGAGAAGCAATACGCACCACGCGAAAGCGAGAAATCAAAAGAAAACCAAAGAAAAACCCAAGCACAAGAGAAATTACAATAGAAATCAAGGCAATGTTAATCGTGACCAGCAAGCCTTGAAGCAAACGCCATACATTATTCCCCTGAAAAAGTACGTGCAATCCCGAAACCTGCATGGTTCAACCTCCTTTCCAACCATTTGGCTGCTAAAGACAAGGGCAACAAAACCACCAAATAAGCCAGTACCAACATCAACAAAGCCTCGTCTGTCTTATAATACAAGCCAATCAAATCTTTAGTGACATACATCAAGTCAGCTAAAGCAACAATGGAGAAAACAGACGTTTCTTTGATTAAGAAAATGACATTGGCGACAAGTGAGGGGAATGCAACGGCCAACGATTGCGGAAAAATGACATAACTAAAATTCTGTAAAGGTGTTAATCCGATACTCAATCCCACTTCGTATTGCCTAGCAGAAACGGCTTCTAAGCCTGAACGGAAAGATTCTGCCATGTAAGACCCACCCAGAAAAATCAAGCCTACAATAGCACAGGTTTCAGGTTCAAGCATCACACCAATCTTTGGCAATCCAAAATACAAAAAATACAGTTGAATCAAAAGAGGCGTATTGCGTGACAATTCAACGTAAGCCTTGCAAATCGTATTCAAAATCGGAACGTGATAATAGCGTATAAGACTGATGACAAAGCCCAACGCAATAGCTCCCAAAATACCAAACAAAGCCAGCCGAACTGTTAACACCAAAGCTTCTTGGTATAGGGGAATATTTGCAACAATAAACGACCAATCTAACATAGCACCCCTCCAAATCGTATAAAAGTATTATAAAAGAATAAGACCTAATCGTGTACTCTAAATTTTTTATGGTTGGGTATAAGTCTTTTTTATGACAAAATACGCTATACGCCGCGTTTTTTAGACAAAACAAAAAAACACCCTAACCATTAGACAAGACGTCCAATCGTTAAGGTGTGTGTTTTAATATCACTTTGATTAAAATAATGGAATTATTCTATCACAAGCCCTTGAGGGTCAATGTTTAAAGATACAACTTCACCATCCAACTGAAGAGCTATTAAACACTCAAAAATGGCTGTTTCTTTATCTTTGGGCGCCAAGACCATGATAGTTGGCCCAGCTCCTGATAAATAAGTGGCATAGGCACCAAGTTCATGGGCCGCTGCTTTTATTGGCGCAAATTCCTTCACCAATTGTTGGCGGAAACGCTCATGGAAAAGGTCAGCTTCAATGGCCTTACCTGCCGTCACCAAATCACCTGTCAAAAGTGCCGCAAGTGCTACATTGGCAATGGAAGAAGCGGATACGGCCTCTTTATAAGCAAATTCACTTGGCAAGACACGGCGGCTATCGCTGGTTTTCAATTCATAATTAGGAATGAAAGCAATCAGAGCCGTTTCAGGGAATTTGGCCACAACATGGCTAACCTTGCCATCAACGTACGATGACACCACCAATTGCCCAAAAATAGCTGGCGCAACATTATCAGGATGCCCTTCTTCTTTAGTAGCAATAGCCAACATCTCTTCTTTTGACAAATGCAATTGCCCCAATTCATTAGCCAAGGCAATCCCTGCCACGATAACCGATGACGATGACCCCAGACCTCTGGCCAAAGGAACATCAGACACCATTTTCACACGGTGCGGCCTTAATTCAGAGCACACACTCAAAGCCGTCGCAATCAAAAGATTGTTCTCATCGTTAGGAACACCGTCCAAGTCATGCAAGACCTCCCATTTCTCAGAAGGCTCTAAAACCTCAATAGTTAAATACTTGGATACCGCAATCCCCACCGAATCAAAACCTGGACCCAAATTGGCCGAAGTCGCTGGTACAGTAATTTTCATATAGTTTATTCCCCTAATACTTTCAATGTATTAAGCACTTGGAAATCGTCAATAGCTTCCAACTTAGCTGTAACAGATGCCAATTGGGTTTGGCTCATGGCGTGCGTGATAATGACCACACGTGCACGTGTGCCATTCGCTTTTTGTTGAAGTACTTGCTCAAATGAGATATCTTCCGCATTGAAAATTTCAGCTAAACGCAGTAATTGCCCCTTCTTATCAGGCGTGTTAATCGCAAAGTAATAAAGGCTCTTCACATCTGCTGGGTCAGCCATCTTGGTTTCACGCTCAAATTCATTAAATGGTTTGCCAACATTACCGTCTTTGATACGACGTGCAATGCGAATAATATCAGCCGTAACAGAGGTTGCTGTTGGTTTTTGACCCGCACCAGGTCCATAGTACATCGACTCCCCGATACCGATAGATTCCACAAAAACAGCATTCATAACATCGTTGACACTAGCCAATGGGTGTGTTTTTGGCAAGAAGGTTGGTGACACTTCTGCGGACAAACCTGAATCAACTTCACGGATATCACCCACCAATTTAATCACATAACCCAATTCTTGAGCCACTGCCACATCGTCAGGAGTGATGTTGGTAATGCCTTTATGAGCCACATCATCAAAATCAATGGTCATTCCAAAACCAAATTGACTTAAAATGACAGCTTTGTAAGCCGCGTCAATCCCTTCCACGTCATTTGTTGGGTCACTTTCAGCATATCCTAATTCTTGAGCTGTTTTAAGAGCATCCTCATAAGTCCAACCTTCATCCACCATTTTGGTCATCATGAAATTAGACGTTCCATTAAGCACGCCCAAAATACGTGTGATTTTATCTGAAGTCAATGAATTGGCAAGGGTACGCAAAATTGGAATTCCCCCAGCAACTGCTGCTTCATAATAAAAGGCAACTTCCTTGTCTTTTGCCAATTGAATCAACTCTTTCCCATGGGTCGCCACCAAATCTTTATTGGCTGTTACCACATGCTTGCCTGCCTCAAGGGCTCTTGTGATAAAGGTACGAGCTGGCTCAATGCGTCCCATCAATTCAACCACAATTGTAATGCTTTCATCGTTTAAAATATCATCAACATTTGTCACAAAATGATAATCGTGACCTGCTGCTCTTAAACGATTTTTTTCCTCGTCATCTCTCACCAAAACTTTAGCGATTTCAATGGTGTCATGAGCTGCCTCTACAATTTTTGAATGGTTTTCTTCCAGCAAAAACGGCACTCCGCTAGCAACCGTACCAAATCCAAGTAAAGCAATTTTTAATGACATCGTCTCCTCCTTCATTTGAGAAAAACTCTCTAAAATAAACACATTTCTTACATTATACCACAAAATTATTCAGAATTTACAGAAAAATAGCTTTCATTAAAAATAGCCGTCATTTTTCAGAAAAGCTTCCATTTTAAGCCAAAAAAATAGTAGAATAGAAGTAAACGAATGATTTGACAAGGAGATTTTATTACATTATGGAAAAACGAAGCCATCGCCACAGACGCCAAAAGAAGAAACCAACTGTCCTTATTTGGTTTTTCTTAGCATTTGCTTGTGTTATCGCTGGAGTCGCCATCTTTTTTATAGCAAAACCTAACCACGCAACAAAACAAGCACAAGATGTCATAAAACAAGAAAGCACTGTGATTGCTGTTAGCAGTACTTCTTCATCGACCACTTCCCAAGAAAGCAGTGAAGTGGACTGGGTCAAGCAAGACACGGCCATCCATTTCCCGATTCTCATGTACCACGCCATCCACGTCATGGCGCCTGAAGAAAGTGCTAACGCCAACCTCATCGTTGACCCGACCACTTTTGAAAGCCACATTCAACGCCTGTCAAACGAAGGCTACTACTTCCTAACGCCTGAGGAAGTCCACAAGGTTTTAACTGAAAATGTACTTCCAAATGGCAATCAAAAAATTATCTGGCTAACTTTTGATGACAGCTTGTGGGATTTTTATGATAATGCCTACCCTATTTTACAAAAATACCAAGTCAAGGCAACCAATAATGTGATCACTAGTACAGTTGGTAGCCAAGCCAATTTATCTCTTGATGAAATGCTTGAAATGAAGAACAACGGTATGTCTTTCCAAGACCACACAGTGACTCATCCTGATTTATCTGCCACAGACAGTTCTACGCAAACAACCGAAATGAAGGATTCCAAACAGTATCTCGACGATTCCTTGAATCAAGACACCATTGCTATCGCTTACCCTGCTGGACGTTATTCTGACACAACCTTACAAATTGCAGAAAATCTAGATTACAAACTTGGGGTAACCACCAACGAAGGACTCGCAAGCGCCGACAATGGACTGCTGTCACTCAACCGCATACGTATTCTACCAACAACTACTGCAGATAGCATAATGGCAACCATTAATTAACTAAAAGTACCCTATCCAAAGGGTGCTTTTACTGCTTATGATCTTTAAACATACTACAAAGCAAAAACATCAGATGCCCCAAGAAAATCGCTATCCATAAATAAACAAAGACCATGTTCAAAGTCATTATATTATAAATGATTGCAACAAGGTAAATGAGCAAGCAGAGAAATTGCCGACGATAAGAAGAGTACTTTTGCATATTGGTCACCTCATGACACAGAAACGGATGGCATCAACCGATATATCCTATACTTATAAGACTAGCACTAGCAATTAAAATAAAGCTTAAAACATCTCATAAGAAAACGTTAACTATCATCCACCCTAAGGGAATATTTGGGTATTACATAAGAAGAAAAAAGGCAAAAAGAGATATAAAAGTAGCTATTTTTAAATGTTTTCTTTCTTGCTTTTCCTAGTATTTTTTAAAGTTTTTGGACAAATTTTGGACAAAAAAGCACCCAAAATGGGTGCAATTTGTAAGATAAAAAAGTACCTAGATAAGAGGTACTTATAGTATAACATAATTTATTAGATAAGCTCAAGAGCAGATTTTTTTTGATTTTGTGGTTATAACGACAATAAAAAAGAGCTAACAAAGGTTAGCTCTCTATCACATACCCCCTCAGGAATACGGATTTATCACAAATTTAAAACAACTAACTAAATGAGCCTTCGCTCTGCTTCAAATATATGCAACTTATTGGCTGATAGCCGTCTTAGGTCTGAGCTATGAGGAGCTACCTTACAACTTCCTAAGAGGTTCAATGACTAGGAAGGAATGGTTACCTCCAACGTTCACCCAACATTCAGAATCATAAGTATGTAACAATATATCCAATATATCCAATTTATCACTTGCGCTTTTGGTTACAGGAACTTTGACAACTTTAAAAAAACGTATTTACATCGCTTTGAACAGCAAAAAAGCGAGAACATCATTTGTTCTCGCTAGAGCTTAACTTTGCCACCCACTACAGTTGACAAAGAGCTACAAAAAAGGGACTGCACACTCTTCTTTTTAATATTTTCTTTTACATATATTGTTCTACATGTTCAATTTCTTTTTGTAGTTCTTTTTCATCGTACTTTTCATACTTGCCAGCTTCGTGTACAATCTTTTTAATTTCATGCATGGCTTTTTTCTCAACAAGCCATTTTCTCATACTATGTTTTTTTGCATCTTCATTTAGAGAATCTAATTCTTCTAAATTTGAATCCAGTTTGTTCAAAACATCTGCAATTTTTACTAATGCTTTTGCTTCTTTTTCTTCATAGTTTGACATAATAGATACACTCCTTAAGTATTTGATACCTTAAGTCTACTCCTCTATTATTTTATTTGCAAATAAAAAGCTCTATAATTTCTTAGCATGATTTTACCCACTACAGAAATTATAGAGCTAGCATACGTTAGTCAGCCGATAATTATGGTAAAAAATGTGTAATCATTTTTTGTTTTAATTCATTAATTTTCCCACTTAATGTTCACTTTATTACTCCAAAAAAATAAGGTCGCCTTATAAAAGCGACCCCCTTGTGACTGACGAAGAATCCACTTCGCTTAAACGTTAATTCAGTTACACAAGTATACAGCGTACTACCTACCTGTAACTTTATTATATCTATGAGTTTTTAAAAAGTCAACAAAAAAATAAAATCATTTATTGGTTCATTTGGTAAAGATGTTTACAAAATTGGTATGACTCGCCGTTTAGAGCCTATGGATAGAATTTCAGAACTATCTAGTGCTTCTGTGCCATTCCCATTCGATGTTCACGCTCTTATTTTTAGCGAGGATGCACCAGCATTAGAAAACACTCTGCACAAATATTTCAAAAAACAAGAAGTTAACAAAGTAAATCAACGAAAAGAGTTCTTTAAGGTTAATCTCGAAGAAATTAAAGAATTAGTTCATAATGAATATAACAATACTGTTCACTTTACAGATTTAGCCGCTGCCGAACAATATTTCGAAAGTTTGAAAATCGAACAACAAGAAACAGCAGGCTGATAAAACTATGTGCAAAACTGAACCACGTTAAAAGCTGAATAGGAGGATTCATATTATGAAAGACGAAAAGAAAGTATTGGGTATTTTGTCAATTGTATTTGGAGCGATTATATATTTACGTTTTTAGAACCTACAAAGTTAACGGTGCAAGGCGAGGTTGGGGAAAAACTAAGAATAAGCAGTCAGAACGAAAAGTTCCAATTGATGAAGAGTTTATTCAAAAACTCGATGAATACTTAAACTCTAGTTTTGAAGAGAACGAAGATAACAGATTATTTACTCACGTTTCAAATAACATGGCTAATAAATTAATTAAAAAACGAACTCAAACGGAAGTTACTTGTCACGGTTTGAGACATACGTATGTAAGCTTTTTGATTTATCATAATATTGACGTTGTTTCAATTGCAAGACTTGTCGGGCACAAGGACGCTACAGAAACACTTCAAACGTACGCCCATCTATTTGAGAGAAGGCAAGATGAAGTGTTTGAACTTGTTAGAAAAATTATTTAAATATTTTTGGACAAATTTTGGACAAAACTTATTTTTAGAATTAAAAAAGCCTTGAAACCAAGCCTTTTTTAATATAGTTGTATCCACCCTAAGGGAATCGAACCCCTATCTCAAGAACCGGAATCTTGCGTGATATCCATTACACTAAGAGTGGCAACTGTTATATTATACCATATTTCCAGAAAAATAAAAACCAAAACAAAAAAAGAATACGAGGTCGATTAACATCAACCTCGTATCTGATATATTAGCTAGTGATTATAATTCGATATCACCGAACAAATCAGCCATTGAGAATCCAGTTTGAGTTTCTGGAAGTTCGTAATCACGTTTTACTTCACGTTTTTGACGACGTGGACGTGATTGGCGTTTTTCTTCGTTGTTTTCAGCTTGTGCTGGACGTTCTTCAAGAGCTTTGATTGAAAGTGATACACGTTCTGCATCAGCATTTACATCCAAAACTTTAACTTTAACTTCTTGTCCTATTGAAAGAACATCTTTTGGATTTTCAACACGTTTGTGTGAAATTTGTGAAATGTGAACAAGTCCATCGATACCTGGCAATACCTCAACGAAAGCACCAAAATCAGTCAAACGTTTTACTTTACCTTCAACAACGTCACCAGCAGCAAGTTTTTGTTCTACACCATCCCATGGTCCAGGTGTTGTTGCTTTAAGTGAAAGTGATACACGACCTGCTTCTTCATCGATTGAAAGAACTTTAACTTCTACTTCTTCACCAACAGAAACAACTGATTTAGGTGAAACGTTGCGTTCATGTGACAATTCAGTAACGTGAACAAGTCCATCAACACCACCTAAGTCGATGAATGCACCAAAGCTTGTCAAACGAGCAACTTTACCTTTAACGATAGCGCCTTCTTCAAGTTTTGAGAAGACTTCTTTACGTGCTTCAGCTGCTTTTTCTTCAACAACGTCACGACGTGAAAGGATGAAACGGTTTTCAGCTGGAACAACTTCTTTGATTTTTGCTTCAAATTCTTGTCCAACAAATTTTTCAGTGTTACGAACAAAACGAGTATCAATCATTGAAGCTGGAATGAAACCGCGAAGTCCTTCAAATTCAACTGAAAGGCCACCTTTAACGGCACGTGTTCCTTTAACAGTAACAACTTCACCTTCGCGACCAACAAGTTTATCCCAAGCTTTGCGAGCTTCCAAACGTTTTTTAGAGACAAGGAAAGTAACTGTATCAGTATCTTTACCTACAACTTGACGAAGAACAAGAACTTCAACTGTGTCGCCAGCTTTAACAAAATCGTTAATATCAGCATCACGATCATTAGTCAATTCACGAAGTGTAAGAACACCCTCAACACCTGTTCCTTCGATAATAACGTTTGCTTGTTCATTATCAACTGTTAAAACTTCCGCAGTGACTACATCACCTGGATTTACTTCGCTAACACTGTTTAGTAAATCTTCAAATTCATTCATTCTAAAAAATCCTCCAACAAAAGTTAGTTTAACTAACTTTTGACAACAATAATATTTCTCAAGGTAACCCGCAATGACAACAACTTTTATCTTTGACGGTGTCAAGCCAAAACTTGATACCTTTGACTGGGGTAGCTGGATTCGAACCAACGCATGAGGGAGTCAAAGTCCCTTGCCTTACCGCTTGGCTATACCCCAATAACAGAATGGAAGGGGAGGGATTCGAACCCCCGAACCCGAAGGAGCGGATTTACAGTCCGCCGCGTTTAGCCTCTTCGCTACCCTTCCGTTACAACAAAAACTATTTTAACATAGTTTTTGTTTCGATGCAAGTAGTTTTCACTTCTTTTTAACGATTAAGATTATAATTTTCAATCGTGCTTTCAATGGCTTGTTCTAAATTTTTGAAAAAGGCTTTAACTTCGCCGTTTTCAACGACTGCAAAACGGTTCTCCAACTCAGCAATTTCACCAATTGTTTTTTTACCTGTTTGCAAGGCATATCCGTCAACCTTGGCATTATTAATAGTGACCTTGCTATCTGACAATTGCAATTCAATTTTTTTATCTTTTTTACTCATTCTCTCACCTCGCTCTACCCATTTTACCGAAAAAATAGGAAGCTGGCAAGGGCAAGCTTCCTGATTCCTGCTTTAATCTACTTTGACAATCCATCCTTCTGGAGCTTCCACATCTCCAAATTGAATACCGACTAATTCATCGTATAACTGACGAGTGACGGGACCAACTTCTGTTTCACTGTAAAAGACGTGGAAATCATCACCATGCTGAACACCACCAATTGGGGAAATAACAGCGGCAGTTCCACAGGCTCCTGCTTCTACAAACTTATCCAATTCATCCAATTTGACATCGCCTTGAATGGCTGTCATACCAAAGCGATTTTCTGCTAAATAAAGAAGCGAATATTTTGTAATTGACGGTAGGATTGATGGGCTAAGAGGAGTAATGAATTCATTGTCTGCTGTAATACCGAAGAAGTTAGCTGACCCCACTTCTTCGATTTTGGTATGAGTGGCAGGGTCTAAGTAAATCACATCTGAAAATTGGCGTTCGTGGGCAATTTTTCCTGGCAGAAGGCTAGACGCGTAGTTTCCACCAACCTTGGCTGCTCCTGTGCCGTGTGGTGCTGCACGGTCGTATTCGTCTTGAATGAGGAAATTGGTTGGCACCAAGCCACCCTTAAAATAATTTCCCACTGGCATAGCAAAAATAGTGAAAATATACTCATCGGCTGGATGTACCCCAATCACATCACCAACCCCAATTAAGAGAGGGCGAATGTAAAGAGTCGCTCCTGTGCCGTATGGTGGCACATAGTCTTCGTTAGCACGCACGACTTGTTTGACGGCATCGATGAACTTATCCGTTGGAACTTGTGGCATCAACAAGCGGTCAGCAGTACGTTGCAAACGCTCAGCGTTCATATTAGGACGGAACAATTGAATAGAGCCATCTTTGGTGCGGTAGGCTTTCAAACCTTCAAAAGCCTGCTGCCCATAGTGAAGAGCTGTTGAGGCTTCTGATACGTGCAAAACAGCGTCTTCTGTTAATTGCCCATCGTCCCATTTGCCGTCTTTATAATACGAAATGTAGCGAAATGGTAGTTTATGGTATTCAAATCCTAAGTTTTCCCAATCGAAATCTACTGTCATAATAAATCCTCTTTCCTGACTTTTATCCTATTGTACGCTTTTTTTATCATTTTTCAAGTGTTTTTTGTAAAATTCTGAAAATTTTGACTAACTAAAAAATCAGGAAAACTCCTGATTTTTACATCTATTTGACCGTGGCACTGAAAATGCCTTCGTCCGAGATGGTGTCTGAAATGAAAGCGCCGTTACTTGTGCGTTCAGACAGACTCAAATCTGCCAAAATCACTTGATAAACCGTTCCGTTGTTCGAATGCACTTCTAAGGTTTGACTAGCATGGTCGAGATTTTCCTCTGGTGCTGTCGTGAACAAATCAAGCGACTCGTCTTGTTGCTCATCGTAAACAGGACCAGCAAGCAAGATGCGATGTGGCTTGGTTTTTAATTCGCGTAAGACGAGCAAACCACGGTTAGCACGATTGGTCAATGGAATCACGTCGGTTTCCATGCGTTTCACACTACCACGTTGGGTCAAAATGAACACACTGTCAGTATTTGCGATAAAAACCGAAACAACGACGTCATCATCTTTGAGGTTGATGGCCTTGACACCTGCTGCTTTCGGGCCAACAACTGGCACTTCTTCGATGTTAAATCGCAGAGCGTAGCCATTTTGCGTTAGAAGCATCACATTATCAAGGGCTATCGGTGAAATGGCAATCACTTGGTCCTCTTCGCTCTTCAATTTGGCGAATTTGATGGCTTTTGATTTGTAGGTACGCCATGGCGTCAATTCCTTACGTTCAAAGCGTTTGATTTGCCCCATTTTAGTCGCTGCAAAATACGTTTGTGTGCCAAAATCATCGACAATTTCTGCATGAAGCACCACTTCATTGGCTGCAAAATTGGTAATGGTTTGTGACAAATGTTCACCGATGTCTTTCCAACGAATATCGGTTAATTCGTGAACAGGGCGGTAAATCACATTACCTAAATTGGTGAAGATAAGGAGCTGCTGCGTGGTTTTGGCAGGTGCCACAAAAATCAATTCATCATCGTCACGTTTGCCGACTTCCTCAACCGTTGAGGCATTATAAGAACGCGGGCTGGTACGCTTGATGTAGCCACCTTTTGTCACGCTGACATAAGTATCTTCTTCCACAATCAAGCTGGTCACATCGATTTCAATCGTTTCTGCTTGTGCTTGTAATTCCGTCAAGCGTGGTGTGGCAAATTTTTTCTTGACTTCGCGCAATTCGCGTTTCATGACATTGTACATGGTACGTTCATCTGCAATAATAGCCTCTAAAACAGTGATTTGTTGACGTAGGTCAGCTTCTTCTTCCTGCAAAGTAACAATGTCCGTATTGGTCAAACGGTACAATTGCAAGGTAACAATGGCTTCTGCCTGTTCTTCTGAGAAATCGTAGCTGACTTTTAGATTTTCTTTGGCATCTGCTTTATTTTCAGACGCACGAATAAGAGCAATCACCTCATCCAGAATGGAAATAACGCGAATCAAACCTTCCACGATGTGGAGGCGTTTTTCTGCTTTGGCCTTATCAAACTTTGAACGCGCTACGATAATATCCTTACGATGGGCAATGTAGCTGGTCAACATCTGAATAAGCCCAACCTGACGAGGGGTGTAGTGATCAATAGCCACCATGTTGAAGTTATAATTGACCTGCAAATCCGTGTATTTCAACAAGTAATTGAGAATGGTTTGCTTGTCTGCATCTTTTTTCAATTCGATAGCAATACGCAAACCGTCACGGTCTGATTCGTCACGGACTTCAGCGATGCCTGGCACTTTATTGTTGACACGAACATCGTCGATTTTTTTGACAAGAACAGCCTTATTGACTTCGTAAGGAATTTCCGTCACAACAATTTGTTTCTTGCCACCCTTGAGGTCTTCGACTGCTGTACGTGATCGAACAACCACGCGCCCTTTACCGGTTTCATAAGCTTTTCGGATACCATCTTCGCCTTGAATAATCGCACCTGTCGGAAAATCAGGTCCTGGCAAGAAGGTCATCAACTTATCCAAGTTGGCATTTGGATGATCAATGAGATAAACCACAGCATCAATGACTTCAGCCAGATTATGCGGCGGAATATCCGTTGCATAACCCGCAGAAATCCCTGTGGCACCATTGACCAATAAATTTGGAAAGGCTGCTGGTAAAACCGTTGGTTCTTTTTCGGTATCGTCAAAATTCCAAGCAAATGGAACCGTCTTTTTCTCGATATCATTCAAAAGATAGCCAGCAATTTCTGACAAACGTGCCTCGGTATAACGCATGGCAGCAGGTGGATCACCATCCATTGACCCGTTATTTCCGTGCATTTCAATCAATGTAGCACGGTTTTTCCAATCTTGGCTCATCCGCACCATAGCGTCATAAATGGAACTATCCCCGTGCGGATGGAAATTCCCCATGACGTTACCAACTGACTTGGCTGATTTACGAAATCCTTTATCAAAAGTATTGCCGTCCTTATTCATAGAATACAAAATACGGCGCTGAACGGGTTTCAAACCATCACGAATGTCTGGCAAGGCCCGCTCTTGAATAATATATTTGGAGTATCGTCCAAAACGATCTCCCATAATGTCTTCTAAAGACATATTTTGAACATTTGACATAATCCTTTGTCCTTAATTTTTGCTAATTTAGTTTTTAGCATTACTTGCTAAAAGCGGTGTTTTCTTCCAAGGTGAAGGTGACATTGTCCTCAATCCATTTACGACGTGGTTCTACCTTATCCCCCATCAACACATTCACACGGCGTTCGGCACGCGCCAAATCATCAATGGTCACACGAATCAAGGTCCGTGTTTCAGGGTTCATAGTGGTTTCCCAAAGCTGATCAGCATTCATTTCACCCAAACCTTTGTAACGTTGGAGTTGGGCACCTTTTCCAAAACGCTGACGCAATTCTTCTAATTCACCATCGGTCCAAGCATAAGCCACTTCCTCTTTTTTGCCCTTGCCTTTTGACATTTTGTAAAGCGGTGGCAGAGCGATATAAACGTGGCCTGCCTCAACCAAAGGGCGCATATAACGGTAAAAGAAGGTCAACAAGAGCGTCTGAATGTGAGCACCGTCTGTATCCGCATCGGTCATGATGATAATCTTGTCATAATTAGAATTATCAACGTTAAATTCTGCGCCAACGCCTGCACCAATCGTGTAAATCATGGTATTGATTTCTTCATTTTTGACGATATCTGACATCTTGGCTTTTGCTGTATTAAGCACCTTACCACGTAAAGGCAAAATGGCTTGGAACTTGCGATCACGCCCTTGTTTGGCAGAACCGCCAGCAGAATCTCCTTCGACCAAGTAAAGTTCGTTTTTCTTAGGATTTTTAGACTGGGCTGGGGTTAATTTCCCTGAAAGCAAGCCCTTGTCTTTCTTGCTCTTCTTGCCATTTCGCGATTCGTCACGCGCCTTACGAGCTGCCTCTCTAGCATCACGCGCCTTGATAGCTTTTCGAACCAAGTTGGCTGCGATTTCGCCATTTTCCAACAGGAAGTAGGTCAATTTCTCAGAAACAATGCTATCCACAATCGGACGTGCAAGAGGGCTTCCCAGCTTATCCTTGGTTTGCCCTTCAAACTGCAAATATTCTTCAGGGACGAGGATAGATAAGACCGCAGACAAGCCTTCACGGTAATCTGAGCCTTCCAAGTTCTTGTCTTTTTCCTTGAGCAAGCCAGACTTACGAGCATAGTCATTCATAGCCTTAGTAATAGCTGATTTTAGCCCTGTTTCATGCGTTCCACCATCTTTGGTGCGAACATTATTCACAAATGACAAAATGTTGTCTGAAAAGCCATCGTTGTACTGAAGAGCCACTTCCACTTGAAAATCTTGGTCAGCTCCCTGCACAAAAATAACAGGTGTCAAGGTTTCCTTGTCTTCATTGAGGTACTCAACAAAGTCCTGCACCCCATTTTCGTAATGGAAAGCGAGGTGTTCTGGTTCTTCCAAACGATTGTCGGTCAAAGTCAAGGTGACATTTTTTAGCAAGAAGGCCGATTCTTTCAAGCGTTCCGCAATGGTATTGAATTTAAAATCAATGGTTGAAAAAATCGTCGCATCAGGCATGAAAGTTACGGTTGTCCCTGATTGTGACTTGGGAGCTGTTCCGACCTTTTGAAGTGTGGTCACAGGTTTTCCGCCATTTTCAAAACGCTGCTTGTAAACCACACCGTCACGCGTAATCTCAACCTCAAGCCAGCTAGAAAGGGCATTAACCACTGAAGACCCCACACCGTGCAAGCCACCAGACGTTTTGTAACCGCCTTGACCAAATTTCCCACCTGCGTGGAGAACGGTGAAAATAACCTCAACAGTCGGAATACCCATAGCGTGCTGACCTGTCGGAATCCCGCGCCCCTGGTCCTTAACCGTCACACTACCGTCGGCGTTGATAATCACATCAATCTGATTACCAAAACCAGATAAGGCCTCATCGACAGCATTATCGACAATTTCCCAAACCAAGTGGTGCAAACCTGTTGCATCTGTTGAGCCGATGTACATCCCTGGACGTTTACGGACAGCATCCAACCCTTCTAACACTTGAATCGCATCATCATTATAATTATTTACGTTAATTTCTTTTTTAGCCAAAAGTGACCTCCAAATTGTTCATCTTTCTTATCTTACAAGTTTTTTGACATTTTTGCAAAAAAAATTGTAAATCCCCCAGTATAACGCTATCTTTTTAAGCTTTAACCCCTCTATCTTTTCTTAAAATCGCATGACCTTTTAAGATTTCTTTGCCCTATTGTTCCTCGACTGTGTTATAATAGGCCTATGAACATTTTAGTTTTGATTATCATCGCTTATTTATTGGGGTCTATTCCGACAGGTTTATGGATTGGGCAGTGGTTTTACCATACCAACCTCAGAGAACACGGCAGTGGCAACACAGGAACAACCAATACCTTTCGTGTTTTGGGAGCTAGAGCAGGTGTCATCACCTTTTTGATTGATATGTTAAAAGGAACCCTTGCAACGCTATTCCCTCATCTATTGGGTGTAACTAGCGTATCGCCTCTAGTTATCGGGCTATTTGCCATTATCGGACACACCTTTCCTATTTTTGCTGGGTTTAAGGGTGGAAAAGCCGTGGCAACCAGCGCAGGTGTGCTTTTAGGATTTGCACCACTCTTTCTCCTTTACTTGTTTGTCGTCTTTGTCATCACGCTTTACCTTTTCAGCATGATTTCATTATCAAGTGTGGTGTCAGCAGTTGTGGCTATGGTTAGTGTTTTGGTTTTTCCCGCCTTTCACATTATCCTACCACATTATGACTGGCTATTTACAAGTATCATCATCGTAATGGCAATCATCATCATTGTGCGACATCGTGACAATATCACTCGTATCCGAAATCACCAAGAAAACCTTATTTCTTGGGGGCTAAATTTAAGCAAACAAAAAGTGGACTAGAACACTCTAGTTCGCTTTTCTGACAAATTATTTTATAAGGTATTATCATGAAATATTTTATTACCCGTGGTGCTAGTTGAAAAATCTCAAATTATAAACCCAAATAATACTTTCT
>ERZ791917.469-NODE-469-length-38968-cov-15.442937_pt1 | contig 38968 bp, 23 predicted proteins | sample MGYA00510138_ERZ791917 | MGnify/ENA primary metagenome ERZ791917 (study PRJEB30046, sample SAMN00792102) | human gut metagenome | study: EMG produced TPA metagenomics assembly of the A metagenome-wide association study of gut microbiota in type 2...
TTTTTAGAATATATTAAAACCGAGGTTCGCTTGGTGCAGCATTGCTGCTGTTCGCGGAAGGTTGGTTTCAATGTCATTCTTTGGCCTTGCTAAAAAGCTTGGCCAGACACCTGTCGTCTGCTCGTTCAGGGTGTTTTTGAGAATATATTAAAACCGAGATTCGTCTGGTGCAGCATTTCTACTGCTTGCGAAAGGTTGGTTTCAACGATACTCTAGGGCCTTCCTAAAATAGCTTCGCTAAAATAGTTTGGCCAGACACCTGTCATTTGCTTTCCTAAATTGCTTTGGGTGAAGGCTAATTCAATAGTTCATCCAAGGCGATTGAAGTACTTGACTTTCTGCCTGCTGTTAGCTGCTCGTTTGTTTCCGTACGAGACAGCTTGTATATAATAGCACAGGAAGTTACGGTCGTCAACACTTTATTCAAAAAAAGTTTAAGGGTTATTTTCAGGCGCAGAAATACGCCGTAGGGCAAGTCTGCTAGGCTTTCCTTTCCTCCGGCAGATAATGGAGCTCCAAGTGTTTATCTGCTGGGGAAAGCGGCTTATTAGCCCCCTCCTCCTTCTTACCGCTTTGGTGATTCTTACGTTTTACTGCAAGGGCCCTGCTGCTGGTTTCTGGCTTCGAAGATGGATTGATAAAATCAAAAAACACCTCTGGCATACATACAGGAGATCTGTGGTGATGCGCTGTCTCTTGTACATTCGTGGGAGCCGGTTCCCGTATGGAATATGGCTCCGCAAGAGGTAATGCCCTACCTCAAGAATTTCTTGTGCTGTGAATCCCGGGAATTGTTCAACAGCTGTTGAAGCTTTCTAGAAAATAAATACTGAATTACTTTTGCTCTGATGTGGTGCGCATTCTTTGCTTCCCGCCCCGCAGCAATATTTCCATTGCGTGTTGGGCAAGGTTGATCGCCGCATTGGTGTCCCTGTCATGCTCTGCCCCACAGTGGGGACAAATCCAGGTCTTCACCTGCATATTTTTCACCTGGGGATTGCGATGCCCGCAGTTGCTGCAGGTCTGACTGGAAGCAAAATATGGGTGATGTTCAAAAATCAGTGTATTGGTTTCTTCTGCTTTATATTTGAGTTTCTTGATAAAGTCTGCCAATGCATAATCTGCTATGCGATGTCCAAACTTTTTCTGCAATTTCTGGCTGTCCAGGCTTTCGATGGCCACTACGGTATAGTCTTGGACAAGCTTGCGGGCCAACTTCCACTGGAAATCGCTGCGTTGGTTCTTCAGTTTTTCGTACTTTCGCAGCAGGTCCTTCTTGGCTCGTTGATAGTTATTGGAACCTGAGTGTTTATGGGCAAGAGAGTCTGCTGCTTTCTGAATGGCAGCCAGGCTTTCCCGCAAGAACTGTGGTTCAGAAATCCTATTTCCATCGGATCCGCACAGAAAGTCCTGCATGCTGTAGTCCAGTCCTATGACCTTTCGTTTGCGAAACGGGATAAACTGTTTGGGTATCTGGCAGGTGAAGTAGAGGTAGAAGTCGCCCAGGGGGCTGCGTTTGAGGGTAACGGACTTGGGTTTGCTGGGTAGGGCTCTATCACGAAAGTATTTGTACCAGGTTTTGCCTATGCGAATGCGGTGGTGTTCTTCGTCCAGTTTCCAGCCGGATTGGTACAGGGTGATGGTGGTGAATGCTTCTTGGCTGCGGCAGCACGGGGGTGCGGCTCTTTTGTTTTTTCCCAGGATGGAAAAATAGGATTGGTAGGCTTTTTCGATTTTGTAAGGTATGGCGTTTCTGATGCTGGACGGCAGCTGGCGGAGATAGGCATAGTGCGGCAATTTTTGTTGTTTAGTCAGCTGGCGCTGGAGTTTTTGTTTGGGTAGTTTTTCGTGATACAGGCGATAATAGCGGCGATAGAGTTTGATGCAGTGGTTATAGGTCTGCCGTGCTGCTTCAAGCAGCTGGTGCAGGTGCTTATTGCGGCGGGATGGGTAGAGTTTGTAGGTATAGGTAGTGGGTTTCATGGTGGTGTACCTCGTAGGGCTGTATGAAATTAGGTCCGTTGCGTTGCTTGTTGAGGACAGTATAGCATATGAACAGGTGTTCTATCTAGAGTGAAATATTACAAAATATGGGTTGTGTTAAGTGTATTATGTGAAATTTTGTTTGGGTGTGGGTGGGATTGTACGGTGTAGTGGCCAAAGGACAATGGAAAGGTATTCAAAGTAAAAGCATAAGGCTCTGTTGCCCCATCCGCCCTCAATTATGAACTCTTTCCGGGGCTGCGAAAAAATAAAACTTCTATCGTCGCCTTTGGCGACACTTCCTAAGTGGTTCGCTGCTAGCCAGTCATTTTCGCCCTACGGGCTCAATTCCTGGGCAGCTATCACATGGCTCGCGTATACCAAACAGCTTTTTGGAATACCTGGAGCGCTGTTTGGACGCGAGCGCAACGCTTGCAGGAAGCGTTCCAGAGAGCCACTGGTCAGCTTCATATCAGCACGATATTTTAGATTCTACATGACCAGTATTGGTTATGGAAGCCTACCACAAGCGTGTGGTAGGTGTCAGCCATAGGCTGACGGAGGAAGTTTATCCTAGTATTTTGCGGCCACCGGCCGCTGCCTTCCACTTACCTGTTCGCAGCTTCGCTCGAACAGGAGAAGAGGAAGGTGCCGGCGAATTAGCCGGCGGATGGAGTTCAAATCCAAGTTGCCCGGAGGGTCATATATTGTTAAAAACACCTCTACACTTTTCACAGAAAAGTGTAGGCCATTTCCTTTTTCCCTTCATCTATCCTCCCTCACCCCTCTTCACCCTCTTTTTACGTTTAACCAATCGCTTAACAGCTAAATGAACGGTGAAGAGGAAGGTGCCGGCAATTCGCCGGCGGATGGAGTTCAACACCAGGATGCTCGGAGGGCTAAGTCATGTATTCCAGTAGTTCACTACTGAAATCATAATACCTGGATAAAAAGCATATCACCTGGGCCGCCCCAACCGCCCTCCTGGCGTCAGGCACCTTCCCTTGAACACGCCCCATCTGCGCCTTTGGAATTCTTATGCTAGGCGCATCTTCCCCATTTCAGCTGTTCCACAGCTGAAACGGAGAAGACGAGTGGGCGGAGAAGGCAAGCGGCCGGGAGGCCGCAAAATGCTTTGTTGAACTTCCTCTGCCGACTACGTCGGTATCTCCTTCACGCTTGAAGGAGACGTTCTATGACGTTGCTGGTCAAGTTTTAGATGGGGTTAAAGTTAGAAATTTATCTACGTGTCATAAATTCTTACTCAAACCCCGTTTAGCACATGACTCGTAGGGGCCTAAGACTGGCCCCTGAGTGGTTCGCGGCATGCTGCTCAGCTTCACCCTGGAACTTCCCCAGTCAGCTCATAGAGCTGACTGGGGAAGTTTATTCCCGCATTGCGGCCGTAGGCCGCTGCCTTCCACTTACCTGTTCGCAGCTTCGCTCGAACAGGAGAAGAGGAAGGTGCCGGCGAATTCGCCGGCGGATGGGGTTCGCAACCAAGTTGCCCGGAGGGTCATATATTGTTAAAAACACCTCTACACTTTTCGCAGAAAAGTGTAGGCCATTTCCTTTTTCCCTTCATCTATCCTCCTTCACCCCTCTTCACCCTCTTTTTACGTTTAACCAATCGCTTAACAGCTAAATGACCAGTGAAGAGGAAGGTGCCGGCAATTCGCCGGCGGATGGGGTTCAACACCAGGATTCCCCCCCCCACTCCCTTCTTCCTCATAAAAAACGTACCGCTCTCCTTCTCCTGGAAAGCGGCACGTCTTTTCAATCGTTTTTATTTTCTTCTCCTACAGTGCTCTTTCGTCCTGCAATTCGTCTTCGTACTCATCCAGGACTTTCAAAAAGTCGTCATGCTTAGTGGTCTGGTTGATGGCGTTTCTATAGTATGCGCTATGGGGCAGGCCGGTGAAGTAGCAGGCGCCGTGGTGGCGCATTTCTCTCAGGGCTACGCGTTCGCCTTTAAAGGCGATCAAGTCGGCCAGGTGGCGGCGGACCATGGCGAAGCGTTCTTCCAGCGATACGCTGGGGATGGGTTTGCCTTCCAATGCGGCTTTGACTTCTCTAAAGATCCAGGGGTTGCCTTGGGCGCCTCTGGCGATCATGATGCCGTCGCAATGGGTGGCTTTTTTCAGGGCCAGGGCGTCGCCGGGGGTAAAGACGTCACCGTTGCCGATGACGGGAATACCGACGCTTTCTTTGACTTCGCGGATTTTTTCCCAATCGGCTTTGCCGCTGTAGAACTGGGTCCGGGTGCGGCCATGGACGGCTACAGCAGCAACGCCGGCTTTTTCGGCCAGTTTGGCGATTTCTACGCAGTTTTGGTGTTCCTGGTCCCAGCCGGTGCGGAATTTCACGGTAACGGGGATGTCCACGGCGTCCACCATAGCTGCCAAGATGGCGTAGGCGCGTTCGGGGTCTTTCATCAGGGCGGAGCCTTCTCCGTTGGAGACGATTTTGTGGACGGGGCAGCCCATATTAAAGTCGATGAGGTCGGCGCCATGGGCCTGGGCCAGTTTGGCGGCGTCGGCCAGTTCCTGGGGCACGGAGCCAAAGAGCTGGATAGCAGCGGGGTGTTCTTCCGGGGCAATTTCCAGCATGGCCAGGGATTTTTGGTTTTTATACATCAGGGCTTTGGCGCTGACCATTTCGGATACGGTGTAGTCGGCGCCCAGCTCCCGGCAGATAACCCGAAAGGGCAGGTCGGTGACGCCGGCCATGGGGGCCAGGATCACGGGGGTGGTGCGGGTAAACAGGTCTTTGAGAAATGGGGTCATAGGTCCTCCTAAAAAAAGCAACGCCCCCGGTTAGGAGCGCTGCCTGTGGTTATTGGTTCATTTCGTGGAGCATCCGGAGTCCTTCCAGGGTCAGGAAGGGTTCTACTACGTCCACCAGTTCGGATTCGGAGGCCATGAGCTTACCGAAGCCGCCGGTGGCGATTACGAAGGCCTGGCCGCCCAGTTCCTTCTTCATGCGGGTAATCAGGCCGTCCATCTGGCCGACAAAGCCGAAGATGACGCCGGAACGCATGGCGTGGATGGTGTCCTTACAGATGGTTTTTTCCGGTTTGATCAGTTCAATCCGGGGCAGCTTGGCAGCCTTCTGGAACAGGGCTTCGGTGGAAATGCCGATGCCCGGGGCGATGGCGCCGCCCAGGTATTCCCCGGCGGGGGTCAGGGCGCAGAAGGTGGTGGCGGTGCCAAAGTCGATGATGATCAGGTTGCCCTTGTCGCCGTACATTTGGTGGGCGGCCACGGCGTTAACGATGCGGTCGGCGCCGATCTGGGACGGGTCATCGTAGTCCAGCTGCAGTCCGGTGTTGATTTCGGAGGTTACCACAAAGGGGGTAATCCCGAAATAGCGTTTGCACATATTGCACAGGGGAACCAACAGGGGCGGTACAACGGTGGAGATGATGATATGCTCGATATCTTTCATATCCATGCCGCTGTAGGCGAACATGCTGCCCAGGATGATTCCGAATTCATCCGAAGTCCGGGAGCGGCTGCTGGAAATGCGCCAATGGGCCTGCCAGCTTTCCCCGTCATGTACACCTACCACAATGTTGGTGTTCCCTACATCCATAACCATTAACATGGTTTCTACCTCCAGTTTTCTAAAGGCCGGTATTGTTTTCCGTGCTGCCGGGCTTCCGTGGAACCCGGTTTAAGGCCGGCCATAAACGCCTATATTATATCAAATAGGTAAAATCGTGCAAGGGGTAATGTGTGGAGAGCAGGAATGTAAACGCATTCCTGCCGGGACTGCTGCTGGCCGTCAAGCGGCTAAAGGGGGTCAAAGTTTCCAAAGAAGGGCGCATTTTGGGTATGAAAAAGACTGGCACTCCGGGTGAAAAAACGGGTAAGCGTGGGTTTGGGTTGGTGCGGCCAGCGGCGGCTCGTGCAAGAAAAAGGCGGGGTGGGGTAGGTTGGGTTACCCACAATGCCGTTTCGGCCGGGAGAGGGCGAATTTGCCGAGGTGAGGGGGAAGAAGACTGGGTGAGGCTCCATAAAACGGTAAACTATCGTAGTGATTACGGGAGATGTTTTTTAGCCGTAGTAGGTAAACGATCATAATGGTGCAGGAAATCCACTTAGAGAAGCAAGAACTAATGCCTGAAATAGTACAGTTTACCCGTTCCTATGCCCATTCTTCCCGTTCGTTCTCAAGCTATAGACATCCCCTATTTGTTTCGTTACTATGAGGATATCTAGGCGCAAAGGAGCAAAAGTCATGGAAGATATGCAGACAGAACGACACAAAGAACTGATGAACAATGCCCGAGAATTACGGAAAAACATGACCAAGCAAGAGAGGAAACTATGGTACAACTTCCTCCGCGGCTACTGGATCAGATGGCGCAGGCAAAAAGTAATCGGAGAATATATCGTTGATTTTTACTGTGTCCAATTAAAGCTGGCCATTGAATTGGACGGCAGTCAACATTATGAAGATGCTGCAAGGGTATATGATCAAAAGCGCACGGAATTTCTAGCCAAAATGGGAATTCAGGTATTGCGATATACGAATTTGGAAGTAAATCAACAATTTGATGTGGTTTGTACAGACATTGATAATAAAGTGAAGGCTATGGTTGAAAAAATGAACCGATATCATATGAAAATTACCGCACGGAAGAAAAAAGAATTAGAAGGGTAAAAGGAGTATTGCCTGGATGAAAAAATAATGCCTGGGCGGCCCCAACCGCCTTCCTGGCGTCAGGCACCTTCCCCGCCTTGGACCACTGTGGGGCGGAGAAGGCAGGCGGCCAGAGGCCGCTAAAATCTGCTGAAAAGAATTAGTAACTGGTTTAAACCAGGCGTTATGAGCTGAATCTGCACTGACCAATTGATAATCATAATACCCGAATGAGAAACGTAAAACCCAATATCAAGCAGGCCTTTCCCAGTATTTCGGCCGAAGACCGTTGCCTTCCACTTACCTGTTCGCAGCTTCGCTCGAACAGGTAAAGAGGAAGGTGCCGGCGAATTAGCCGGCGGATGGAGTTCACAACCAAAATGCCCTGAAGGCCAATGCAGACACGCTCTAAGAAAGGCCAAAATGCCTGGACCGCCCCAACCGCCTTCCTGACGTCAGCACCTTCCCTTGAGCACGCCCCATCTGCGCCTTTGGAATTCTTATGCTAGGCGCATCTTCCCCATTTCAGCTGTTCCACAGCTGAAACGGAGAAGACGAGTGGGCGGAGAAGGCAAGCGGGCGGTGGCCGAGCGGTTCGCCGTATACCGGTCATCAGCACCCTACGGGTTTGATTCCTGGACGGCTATCGCAGGGGTCGTATATTCCATTTCTCTACGGCTAGAGCCTTGAGAAATGGATACGACTCCCTAATACCTGGTTGAAAAACGCAATACCCGGCATTCAACAGACCTCTCCAAACATTTCGGCCGAAGGCCGCTGCCTTCCACTTACCAGTGCACTGCTTGGCGTGCACTGGAGAAGAGGAAGGTGCCGGCAATTCGCCGGCGGATGGAGTTCGCAACCAAAATGCCCGGAGGGCCAAATTTGGTTTTAGTACTTCTCAATTAAAAGCCTAATACCTGGGTTGCCCCATCCGCCTTCCTAGCGTCAGGCACCTTCCCCACGTCCACTCTCCCCCTCTGCGCCTCTAGTAGCCTTGGAATAGGCGCATCTTCCCCATTTCAGCTGTTCCACAGCTGAAACGGAGAAGACAATGGGCGGAGAAGGCAGGCGGCTGGTGGCCAAGCGGTTCGCCGTACTCCAGTCATTTTCGCCTTTCAGGCTCAATTTCTGGACGGCTGTCGCAGGGGTCGTATATTCCATTTCTCCGCGGCCAGGGCCTTGAGAAATGGATACGACTCCCTAATACCTGGATGAAAAGCGCAATACCCGGCATCCAGCAGACCTCTCCAAACATTTCGGCCGAAGGCCGCTGCCTTCCACTTAACAGTGCGCTGCTTGGCGTGCACTGGAGAAGAGGAAGGTGCCGGCGAATTCGCCGGCGGATGGAGTTCACAACCAAAATGCCCGGAGGGCTAAGTCATGTATTCCAGTAGTTCACTACTGAAATCATAATACCTGGACCGCCCCCCAACCGCCTTCCTGACATCAGGCACCTTCCCTTGAACACGCCCCATCTGCGCCTTTGGAATTCTTATGCTAGGCGCATCTTCTCCGTTTCAGCTGTTCCACAGCTGAAACGGAGAAGACAATGGGGGGAAGGAACGTTCCGCCCCCGGCATTAAAGCGGAACAAGGATGGGGTTCACAACCAGGATGCCCGGAGGTCTAAGTCATGTATTCCAGTAGTTCACTACTGAAATCATAATGTCTGGCCTGCCCCAACCGCCTTCCTAACGTCAGACACCTTCCCTACGTCCACTCTCCCCCTCTGCGCCTCTAGTAGCTTTGAAATAGGCGCATCTCCCCCATTTCAGCCGTTTCCACGGCGAAATGGAGGAGACAATGGGCGGAGAAGGCAAGCGGGCGGTAGCCGAGCGGTTCGCCGTATACCGGTCATCAGCACCCTACAGGTTTGATTCCCGGACGGCTGTCGCAGGGGTCGTATATTCCATTTCTCTACGGCTAAAGCCTTGAGAAATGGATACGACTCCCAAAACCTGGATGAAAACCGTAATACGTTTTTGGCAACCAGGTTGTTCGCAACTCGCTGCGCAGCTGCGTTCTTCTCCATTCAAAAAAGACGTACCGCTCTCTTCTCAGCGGTACGTCTTTTTCCATTTCCTATTCTTTTTTCTTCTCTTTTCTTCCCTTTTCCTTCTTACGCGTACTTGCCGGTCCCATGGGCGGGTCTGATGGACACGTCGCCGGCGAGTACTTTTTCTATTTCTCCGTCTTCTTTTTTCACCAGCAGGGCGCCGGTGTCGTCGATATCCAGGGCTTCTCCCAAGTAGGTGGCGTCGGGGGAGATGACTTTGACCATGCGGCCCAGGGTGGCGGAGTATTCTCTCCACTGGTCGAAGACGGGGGCGAAGCCGTTTTTGCAGGCTTCGTCATAATAGTATTCCATGTAATCCAGGACTTTGGCCAGGAGTTGGACTCGGTCTACGTGGGTGCCGTTGACGTCTTCTATGGAGACGGCGGAGGCTCTGAGTTCCTCGGGTACCATTTCTCTGGGGACGCAGACGTTGATGCCGATGCCTACCACCAGGTAGTTGATGTGGCCGAATTCGGCGCTCATTTCGGTCAGGATGCCCACGAGTTTGCGGTTATCTAGCAAAACGTCGTTGGGCCATTTGATGAGGGCTTCTACGCCGCAGACTTCTCTAATGGCGCGGACTACGGCCACGGCGGCGAGCAGGGTCATTTTGGGGGCTTCCTGGGGCAGGAAGGTGGGTTTTAACAGCACGGAGAACCACAGGCCTTTGCCTTTGGGGCTGTACCAGCCTCTGGCCAGTCTGCCTTTGCCGCCGGTTTGTTCTTCGGCTACGCAGATGGTGCCGTCTTCGGCGCCGGTGCTGGCGAGTTTTTTCAGGACTTCGTTGGAGGACACGACGGTGTCTTCGTAGCAGATGTGATGGCCGATGAAGCGGGTGGTCAAGGCGTCACCGATTTCTGCGGGCAGCAGTTTATCGGGTACGCCGGTGAGAACGTAGCCTTTTTTGGTGTAGGCTTCAATCTGATAGCCTTCTTTTTTCAGGGTTTGGATATGTTTCCAGATGGCTGTCCGGGTAATGCCCAGGGTCTTGGCCAGTTCTTCCCCGGATACGGGGGTGGGTGCTTTGTCTTTCAGGATTTTCAGTATTTCGTTGCGCATCGTCGTCATCCTTTCGTTTCTCATAACGTAAAGAATCGTTAACACAAAGTCTGGAAAAAAGGGCTGTGTCTGGCACAGCCCTTGGTTTGTTTTGTAACTGGGTTTTCTTCTCCCCGCCCTACGCCTGGGGTACTTCACTGGTACTGGGTTGGGGTGCTGCTGCGGGGGCAGCGGCTTCGGTGGTCACAGGGGGAATGGGTGCGGGGGTACCGTCAGCCGGGGGTTCATTTTTCGGGGCTTCGGGGTTCTCGCCTTTTTCCAAGATGTGGCCGTATTTCAGCAGTTCTTCAATCTCATGGCCTTCCAGGGTTTCTCTTTCGATCAGGGCCTGGGCGATGAGGTGGAGTTTGTCGATGTTTTTGCTCAGCAGGGTGACAGTGCCTTCGTAGGCTTCGTCAATGAACCGGCGGATTTCGCTGTCAATCTGGGCAGCGACTTTTTCGCTGTAGTTGTTTTCTCTGCCGATATCCCGGCCCAGGAAGACTTGTTCCTGGCGATGGCCAAAGGTTACGGCGCCCAGGACGTCGCTCATGCCGTATTCGCAGGTCATCTGGCGGGCCAGTTCGGTAGCGCGCTGGAGGTCGTTGCTGGCGCCGCTGGAGATTTCATGAAGCACCAGGGCTTCTGCCACACGGCCGCCCAAAAGGACTTTCAGTTCATCCAGCATTTCGCTGCGGGTGGCGTAGTAACGGTCTTCTTTGGGCAGGCTCAGGGTATAGCCGCCGGCTCTGCCTCTGGGGATAATGGTTACTTTGTGTACGGGGTCGGTATGGTCCAGCATCATGCCCACCAGGGTATGGCCGCCTTCATGGTAAGCGGTCAGGCGTTTTTCTTCGTCGGTGATGAGGCGGCTCTTGCGTTCGGGTCCCATCATCACGCGTTCGGCAGCTTCTTCCATGTCGCTCATGGTGATGGTCATCTGGTTATGCCGGGCTGCCAGGAGGGCGCCTTCGTTGACCAGGTTGGCCAGGTCGGCGCCGGTAAAGCCGGGGGTACGTCTAGCCAAGATGCCCAGGTCCACGTTGGAATCGATGGGTTTGCCTTTGGTGTGTACCCGCAGGATGGCGCGTCTGCCGCGGACGTCGGGTTTATCCACCACGATCTGGCGGTCAAACCGGCCGGGCCGCAGAAGGGCCGGGTCCAGGATATCCGGGCGGTTGGTGGCGGCAATCATGATAATGCCTTCGTTGGCGCCAAAGCCGTCCATTTCGACCAGCAATTGGTTCAGGGTCTGTTCCCGTTCGTCGTGTCCGCCGCCCAGGCCTGCGCCTCTCTGGCGACCCACGGCGTCGATTTCGTCGATGAAGACAATACAGGGGGCGTTTTTCTTGGCCTGGTCAAACAGGTCCCGGACACGGGAGGCGCCCACGCCGACGAACATTTCCACAAAGTCGGAACCGGAGATGCTGAAGAAGGGCACGCCGGCTTCGCCTGCTACGGCTTTGGCCAGCAGGGTTTTACCGGTGCCAGGAGGGCCGTACAGCAGTACGCCTTTGGGAATCTTGGCACCCAGTTGGTTGTACTTCTGGGGTGCCTTGAGGAATTCTACGACTTCTTCCAGTTCCTGCTTGGCTTCATCAGCGCCGGCCACGTCCTTAAAGGTGACCTTGCTCTTGCCGTCGCCGTACAGTTTGGCTTTGCTCTTGCCAAAGCTCATGACCTTGCTGCCGCCGCCCTGGGCGTTGTTCATCATGAAGAACCACAGGATCACGATGACCACCATGGGCAGCAGGGAAGTCAGGAGAGAGCTGAGCATGGAGGGCTGGGGCGGCAGTTCTGCCCGAATCTCCACGTCACGGGCCCGGAGGGTATCCACCATTTTTTCGTCCCGGGGGGCGATGGTGGTAAACTCGGCGCCGCTCTTCAGCTTGCCTTTGATCACGGAGTTGTCCACGATGGTGACGGATTTCACGTCATCCTGCTGGACTTCCTTCATGAAGTTGCTGTAACTCATTTCGTTCTTGGGGACGTTGGAGGCGTTATAGTAGTCGTAAATCCACACGCCCAGAATCACTACGAGCAGGTAAAATACCAGGTTTCGAATAAATTTGCTCACGCGCAGCTCCTTTCCTGTCTGAAGGTGCTTCCAAGGGAAGGGTTCCAGACACGGACATTATTTTTCATATACAGATCTCTTGAGAATGCCGATAAAGGGCAGGTTCCGGTATTCTTCATCGTAATCCAGACCAAAGCCCACGACAAATTCGTCGGGGATCTCAAAACCGGCGTAGTCCGGCAGGACTTTCACCAGTCTTCTTTCTTTTTTATCCAGCATGGCGGCAACCTTCAGGGTCTTGGGGTTGCGGTTGCGCAGCAGCTCGCCTACGGCCTTCAGGGTCAGCCCGGTGTCGATGACGTCGTCCACCAGAAGAATGTTCTTGCCGGCCAGGTTCCGGGAGGTATCGTATTGGATATCCACTTTGCCGGTGGTGGTGGTGCCGGAGCCATAGGAGGAGGCTTTGATAAAGTCAATGCGTACGGGCACGGTGATGTGCTGGGTCAGTTCCGTCAGGAAATAGGCGGCGCCCTTGAGCAGACCGATGACCACCAGTTCCTGGCCTTCGTAGTCCTTGCTAATCTGGGCACCCAGCTGGGCAATCCGTTCCTTCAGGGATTTTTCGTCAATCAGTACTCTTTCGATATTTTCATGCATTTTCGCTGCTGCTCCTTTTTTTGGTATTTGGCTGCCCGCTCCTTGCTGCGGGCGATGGTATTTTTACGGGCGGTGAGCTTGCCTTGACGGTAGGTCACCCGTACCTTTCCCGGTACGTCCAGGGACTTGCCCCCGATGCCCCGCAAAATCAATTGGTATAGCTGCTGCACTTGGTCAAAGCGCATTTCGCTGCCTCCGGCGTCCTCCACCAGCTGGCGGAGAATCCGGGTGCTGACGGCCAGGGGCAGGGCCAGAAAGTCGGTGCCGGTGTCCAGCACAAAGCCTTCTGGGGTGCGTTTCTGGTGGTCCTGGGTATAGGCCGTGGCCAGTTCTCCCAAGCATTCCTCATCCCAGGCTGCCACCGCGGCGCTTTGGGCCAGCTGGACGGCAATCCGGGGGTTCTGCTCCCTAAGCAGGGGCAAAAGCACCTTGCGGACCCAGTTCCTGCGCAGGGCGGTATCGTCGTTGGTGCTGTCCGTGCAGTAAGCCAGGTGCCGGGCTCTGCAATAGGCTTCGGTGTCCTGGCGGGTGGCGGAAAGCAGGGGTCTTGCTACGTACCCCTTGACCGGCAGCATGCCCCGAAAGCCCCGGGTGCCCGCCCCCCTTAGGAGGTTTAACAGCACCGTTTCGGCCTGGTCGTCCAGGTGATGGGCGGTAAAGATGGCGCTGGCCCCCACCCTTTGGCGGCAACCTTCCAGGGCCTCATAGCGCAGGCGCCGGGCGGCGTCCTCCAGGGAAAGCCCCGCCCCTTCAGCCAGGGCTTTGGGGTTAATGTCCAGCCGGACAAAGGCCGCCCCCTGCTCCTTGCAGTAGGCTTCCACCAGCTGGGCGTCCCGTTCGGCTTCGTCCCCCCGCAGGTGGTGCTGCACATGGGCAACCAGGATATCCACCCGGTCCAGGGCGCCGGCGTCCAGCATGGCGTCGGTGAGGGCCAGGGAATCGGCGCCTCCCGAGCAGGCTGCCAGGACGGTGGTGCCGCTCTGCCACAGGGGGCTGCGCCGCACCAGTTCCAGAAGCTTGTTCTCCGGGTCCTTACAGCAGGCCTCTGAAACAAAAAAAGGTACTTCCGAGGAAGTACCTTTCGTGTCCATTAATCTCCTCTGCGGGCACCGCGGCCGCCCCGTTTTGATTCTGTATTCCGTTTGAGATCCAGCAGGCGGTCATCGCTTTCTTTCATAAAGCGGGACAGCTTGTCCTCAAAGGACATAGGACCTGCTGCCTTGGGCGCGCCAGCATGAAAATGCTTGCCTTCCGGCCGTTTGTTCTCAAAGCGCCGCGATTCAAAATGTTTGGGTTCCCCGGTTCTCTTTTCGGCTTCCGGCTGTGCGGCCGGCATCAGGGCCTTCAGAGACAACCCGATTTTGCCTTTATCGTCGATGGAAACGACTTTCACCGTGACTTTCTCTTTGACCTTCAGGAAGTCATGTACATCCTTAACGAATACGTTAGACACCTCAGAAATGTGAATCAAACCCACTTTATTTTCCGGTAATTGCACAAAAGCTCCGAAGTTGGTAATCCCGGTGACTACCCCTTCTATCACAGCTCCCTTATCCAAAGCCATAGGTGAAAGACATCCTCCTTAAAAGTATTGTTACGTTAACCATTATACCGTTGTTAAGGAAAGTTCGTCAAGACGCAAAATAACTGAGTTCCTGCGAATTGGCGGCCTTTTTAGGCGCTTTCGGAGGTTTCTGGAAGCGGGGCTTCCTGTAGATACTATAAAAACAAGCTTCCAGGAACTATTTCCCGGAAGCTTTGGCTTTGTCCTTACCGTCAATCATAAACAAGGGAATCTCGTTCTTTCCCACCATGTTGTGCTCATTACGGGCGACCTTCTCGATGTAGCGAATTTCTCCCAAGTTTTCCTTCTCCTGTTCCAGCTGGGCGTTTTCCTTTTTCAGGGAATCCACCTTCGCCTGGGTTTTCACCGTTTCCTTGTGGACGCAGTAAAGGTCATAGCCTTGGCTGGCTACACGAAACAGAAAAAGGCTTAGAATGGCTGCCAGTCCCAGTACAAAGTAACGAGGAATCTTTCTTTTTGCTGTCATGGTCCATCCTTTCCTGTTTGTTCAAACCCAGAGAAAAAAAGCAACCTGATACCCGGGGCATCAGGCTGCAGTGCAGAGCAATTACTTGTTTACGGCATCCTTGAAAGCTTTGCCGGCTTTGAAAGCGGGAACTCTAGCTTCTTCGATTTGGATGGTTTCACCGGTACGAGGATTTTTGCCGCTGCGAGCATTGCGAACCCGAGCTTCGAAAGTACCAAAACCAATCAGCTGTACCTTGTCATCCTTGGCAACAGCTTCTTTAACGGTATCGATAAATGCGTTTACGGCCTTTTCAGCGTCTTTTTTCGGCAGAGCGGTTTTAGACGCAACTTCAGAGATCAGTTCACTTTTGTTCATAAGAAATCCTCCTAAATACTTATTGCGCCCTTCTAATGGCGCCCGACTGTAGACATAGTAGCACAAACCCAGTAAAAATGCACGTGTTTTTTATTTAGTCACAGAAAAATGCTGTTTTGCCTGGTTCCAGAGGGCCGTCAGGTCCTCCAAAGACAGGTCTTTCCACTCCCTGTGGTCGGCCTTTACCAGCGCCTCTACATACCGAAAGCGCCGGTCAAACTTGTTGCAGGCCCGGTTCAGGGCCGTTTCCGGCTCCAGCTCCAGCTTTCTTGCGTAAACCGCCAGGGCGAACAGGGCGTCCCCCAGTTCTTCCTCGGTGTGGTCCCCGTCTCCGGCCTCAGCGGCCTCCTGGAGCTCCAAAAGTTCCTCGTCCACCTTCTGCCTTGCGGCAGGGGCGTCCGGCCAGTCAAAGCCCGTTTTGGCGGCTTTGGCGCTAAGTTTGTAGGCCCGCATGAGAGAGGGCAGACCCTTGGCAATGCCGTCCAGGACGCTTTTCCGGTCGGTCTTCTCCTTGGCCTTCAGGGTTTCCCAGTTGGCCACCACCTGGGCCGCCCCGTCCACCTGGGTATCGCCAAACACGTGGGGGTGGCGGTAAACCAGCTTGTCCACCACGTCGGTGATGATGTCCTGCATGGAAAACAGCCCGTCCTCCTCGGCCAGCCGGGCGTGGAAGACCACCTGGAGGAGCACGTCCCCCAGTTCTTCCCGCATACCGGGCACGTCGCCCTCGTCGATGGCCTCCAGCATTTCGTAGACCTCCTCCACCAGCTCCCGGCGCATGGAACGGTGGGTTTGGACCTGGTCCCAGGGACAGCCCCCGGGCTCACGGAGTACCTGCACCAGCTGGATCAGCGGACGCAGGTCCAGCACGCCAGGGGTAGTGGGTGCAGGGGGAATGGGTTTATGCATGGTGTTGCCTCCTTAGTTTTTTCTCTTGAGCAGTTTTTTCAGCTCCCCTACGCTTACTTCTTTCGTCAGCAGCAGGGCGGCCAGATACAGGGCAGCCCCCAGGGCCACGGTGGCCAAGATGCCGGGAACGAAGGGCAGGGCCTTGGACAGGACGTTCTTCCAGGCAAAAAGGACGGCGCCTCCCATGACGGCGGAAGCGATGAGTATCCGTCCCAGATGGACAAAAGGGAAGGTGATTTTGTCGGTCTTATACATGAAAAATACATTGGCGCAGCCGGCCAGGGCCAGGTTGGCGTCGGTGGCCCAGGCGGCCCCCAAAATGTTATAGGCGGGGTTGGCGGCCAGGACCCACAGCAGGCTGACCTTCACCACCAGGCTCAGCAGCATATTGATCATGGGAATCCGGGTATGCCCCAGGCCCTGAAGGATAGCCGTGGACACCTGGTGAAGCCCCAGAAAGAAGATGGCCGGGGCCAGGGCGGTGATCACCGCGCCGGCGTGGCTGGTGCCGTACAAAAGCCGGGAGAACGGCGCCCCCAGTACGCAGACGCCCACTGCGGCCGGGAGATTCAGCAGCAAAAAGAAGCGGATGGCCCGCTGGGCTTTGTCCTGCATCAGGTCCCTGCGATGGAGCACTTTGGCCTCGCTGATGGCGGGGACCACGGAGGCGGCCAGGGAGTTGGTGGGAATGGTTCCCATGTTCACCAGAGGCATGGCCATGCCGGACAAATACCCCAGAGCCTGGGTGGAGGCGGCTACGGTAAAGCCGGCCGCCAGCAGCCGGTCGGGGACCAAAATCATCTCAATCCCGGACACTACAGGCACCATCAAATTGGCGCAGGTGACGGGCAGCGCCAGGGTGATAATCTGCCAGGCTGTCCGCGACACAGAAACACGCTCCGTCACGGCGGAGGCGCTCTCCAGGGTGCGCCAGCGGCGCTGCTGTTTATAATAGAAGCCTCCTAAAATCAGAAGACTTGCAATGGCGCCGGGAACCGCACCAAAGGCCGCTCCAGCGGCCGCCATAGGAAGTCCCTGGGGCAGCAGCAGATAGGCCAGAATCACCATGGTCACCACCCGGGTAAACTGCTCGGCAATCTGGCTTACGGCGGTGGGTACCATTTCCTGGAACCCCTGGAAATACCCCCGGAAACAGGAGACAGGGATGGAAATGGCAATGGCGGGCACCAGGGCCAGCATGGCGTACCGGGCCCGGGCGTCCTTGATGATATGGCTGTCAATGAGCCAGGGAATCAGCCCCAGGGCCAGCGCTGCCAGGGCAAGGCCCCCCAGGAACATAAGCCCCACAGAGGTCCACAGCACCTGCCGGGCACCCTTTTGGTCCCGGGCAGCGGCCCGTTGGGAAATCATAATGGAAATGGCCGCAGGAATCCCGGCAGCGGACAGGGACACCAGCAGCAGGTAGATGGGGTAGGCAATCTGGTAGAGCCCAATCCCCTCCCCGCCTAGAAGGCGGGAGAGCAGGATCCGGTTCACCGAGCCCAGTACCTTCACCATCAGCCCGGCTGCTGCCAGGATTAAGGTTCCTTTCATAAAGCGGTCTGCCATGGATGTGACTCCTTTCACAGGTCATTTAGCCGTTAAGCGATTGGTTAAGCGTTAAAAAGGGGGTGAAGAAGTGGGAGGGGGAATAGTGAAAAAGAAAAAGGAAATGGCCTACACTTTTCTGCGAAAAGTGTAGAGGTGTTTTTGGGAATATATGGGGCCGCAGGGCGGCCTAGGGAACCCCTATTGGCACCTGCGGTGCCATTTTCCCCGGAGGGGAAAGGTTTGTCCCCTTTTGGGGCTAGTGCAAGAAGGACGGTAGCTCAACTACAGAAAAATTGGATTTTGGTCGTGCGGTCCGCAAACCTGAAGTGATGTGGTGCCGGGAATCCCCGAGCGGTTCGCCGTATTCCAGTCGCCGTCACCTTGCAGGTTTGGCTCCTGGACGGCTGTCGCAGGGGTCGTATATTCCATTTCTCTACGGCCAAGGCCTTGAGAAATGGATACGACTCCCTTAGTCAGCCTGCGGTGACAGCTCCCCCAGCGGTTCGCCGTGTTCCAATCAGCTACGTCCTGACGGACTTGCTTCTTGGACGGCTATCGCATGGGCCTTATTAACCAAACAGCCACTTGAAGAATCTGCGGGCTGTTTGGATGCGGCCGCATAAAGGTTGGAGCCTTTAAAAGGTCGTGCGGTCTGCGGGGCGTAGTGCAGACATCCTACTTTTGAACCCCATCCGCCGGCGAGTTCGCCGGCACCTTCCCCTTTACCAGTGCACGCCAAGCAGTGCACTGGTAAGTGGAAGGCAGATGCGGCCAAAGGCCGCAAAAGGAGCACTCTCCGTCGCCTCTCGGCGCCACCTGCGCCCGCCCGCGCGCGAGGTCAGCTTCTCTACAAAATTCGCAATAACAATGTATTTTATTCTTCTTTTCCACCCCCACATTGTGCTCAATAAAATGTAATTTTAGAAACGTGGTGGTACATAAGTTTTGACTTCCATCAAGAGTGAGGGAAGTGGCGCCGGAAGGCGACGAAGAGAGTTCTAATAATATTAAAATAGCAATATAATTATACTTTGTTTGAAGCATAAAGTATGGTTTTAAACTTCCTTCGTCAGCCTAGCGGCTGACACCTACCACAGTGGTTCGCTGCTAGCCAGTCATTTTCGCCCTACGGGCTCAATTCCTGGGCAGCTATCACATGGCTCGCGTACACCAAACAGCTTCTGGAATACTTGTATCGCTGTTTGGACGCGAACGCAACGCTTGTGGTAGGCGTCCAGGCCACCACTGGTCAAGTAAAATCCAAAATATAGTTGCTGATAAGAAGATGACCATTAGTGGCCTAAGACCGGCCCCTGAGTGGTTCGCGGCATGCTGCTCAGCTTCACCTTCCAGGTTCGCTTTGCAGGCCGCTATCACATGGCTCATATTAACCAATTCTCTGCGGCATATAGCCTTGAGAATTGGATATGAGCGCAAAGCGTTGAAGGGGCTGTCAGCCCGTAGGGATGACTGAGGAAGTTTATCCAGCTTTTCTGCGGCCCCCGGCCGCATGTCTTCTCCGTTTCAGCTGTGGAGCAGCTGAAATGGGGAAGATGCGCCTATCATAAGAATTCCAAAGGCGCAGATGGGGCGTCTTCAAGGGAAGGTACTTTTTCCTTATTTAGCTTCCTCAAGCGTTGCGGTCACGTCCAAATATCGTCACGAGTTACTCAAAAGATATTTGGAATACGTGACCCATGTGATAGCGGCCTGCAAAGCAAGTCCGTAGGACGCCGCTGCGCAGCGAGCCGCGAACCACTAGGAAGCTGGCCCGCCACTACCTTCCACATTTATGGGGAAGGGGAACCGCCCGAAGGGTGGTGGAAAGGGGCGGGACGGAAAGAGTTTACAATTGAAGGCGGTTGGGGCCTGCACTATCAAACTTCTAGAACTAGCCTTTTGCAAGCAACGGAAGCGTTGCTAAATCAGCCTCCTCCCCCATTATACCAAGCCTTCACACCAACCGTGGGATATTTTTCTCCAGCCAGGTTAAGGGGTCGCCTTTCATGCCATGGGTTTTAAGAATGAATTGGGGTTGGGCGGCGACTTTCAAGTTGGCTCTGGGGACGTATTCTCTGATCAGGGCTTTCAACACGTCGGGGTTGGCGGTGCTGTGCTGGTGGAAGGTGATGCGGATTTCTCCGGGTCTTACGGAGATGCCGATGATGCGGAGTTTCCGGCACAGGTCTCTCAGGGCAGCTACGCGCCACAGGTTCACGACCTGCTCTGGCGGGGTGCCAAAGCGGTCGATGATTTCGTCCATAAGGTCGTCTTTTTCTTCGTATTTCAATGCCCCCAGGCGATGGTAGATTTCCATTTTGTACCGGGGGTTGGCGATGTATTCGTCGGGGATGTAGGCGTCCAGTTTCATATCGCTGACGGGGTCCGGGATCACGGGTTTCTGGGGATCGGCGCCGTTTTGCAGGGCGTTGATGGTCTGTTCCAGCAGCCGGCAGTACAGGTCAAAGCCTACGCCGGCAATCTGGCCGTGCTGTTCGGCGCCCAAAAGGTTTCCGGCGCCGCGGATTTCCAGGTCCCGCATGGCGATTTTAAAGCCGGCGCCCAGTTCGGTAAAGTCCCGAATGGCCTGGAGGCGTTTCTGGGCAATTTCGCTGAGGACGCGGTTCTTCTTGTACAGGAAGTAGGCATAGGCCAGCCTAGAGGAGCGTCCTACTCTGCCCCGCATCTGGTACAGCTGGGACAGGCCGAAGTTCTCGGCGCCGTCAATGATGATGGTGTTGGCCAGGGGCACGTCCAGGCCGTTTTCGATGATGGTGGTGCACAGGAGGACGTCAAAGTCCCCGTGGTAGAAGCCAATCATCACGTCTTCCAGTTCGTCTTCGGTCATGCGGCCGTGGGCAATGCCGATGGTAAGCCCGGGTACCAGTTCCCGGAGTCTGGTGGCAATGCTGGTAAGGCCCTCGATGCGGTTGGACACGTAGTAGATCCGGCCGCCCCGGCGGACTTCCCGCTCCAGGGCTTCTTTAATCATGCCCTCGTCGTACTCGGCCACGTAGGTTTCTACGGGCAGCCGGTCTTCGGGCGGGGACTCGATGATGCTCATGTCCCGGCCTTTGACCAGGGCCAGGTGCAGGGTCCGGGGGATGGGCGTGGCGGACAGGGTCAGCACGTCAATGCCGGCGCTCCACTGCTTCATTTTCTCCTTCTGGGCCACCCCAAAGCGCTGTTCCTCGTCGATGATGAGGAGCCCCAGGGACTGGAAGGAGATGTCCGGGGACAAAATCCGGTGGGTGCCGATGATGATGTCAATCTGGCCGGCGGCCAGTTTCTTGATGATTTCCCGCTGCTCCTTGGCGGACCGGAAGCGGCTGAGCATTTCGATATTCACGCCAAAGGAGGCCATGCGCTGGGTAAAGGTCAGCAGGTGCTGCTGGGCCAGGACGGTGGTAGGGGCCAGGACGGCTACCTGCATGCCGTCCATCACGGCCTTGAAGGCGGCCCGAATGGCCACCTCGGTTTTGCCGTAGCCCACGTCGCCGCACAGGAGCCGGTCCATGGGAACGGGCTTTTCCATATCGGCCTTGATTTCCGCAATGGCTTTCAGCTGGTCCGGGGTTTCCTCAAAGGGGAAGCTGTCCTCGAATTCCTTCTGGAGGGGGGTATCCGGGGCAAAGGCATGGCCCGGGGTGATTTTCCGCTGGGCGTACAGCCGCAGCAGCTCGGTGGCCAGGATGGTAATGGCCTTCTGGGCCTTGGTCCGGGCTTTCTGCCAGTCGTTCCGGCCCATATTGGACAGCTTGGGCGGGGTGCCCTCGTTGCCGATGTATTTGTGCAGCAGGCCCACCTGCTCTACGGGTACGTGGAGCTTGTCGCCCTTGGCGTACTGGAGCTGCAGGTAGTCCCGATGGACGCCGTCAATGACGATGGTCTCCACGCCCATGTAGCGGCCGATGCCCTGGACGTCGTGGACCACGTAATCCCCCACTGAGATGTCGGAGAAGTAGTTGGTGATGGCAGGGCCCTTGCCCTTTTTCCGGGTAATGCGGCGGCGTTTCTGGGTGCCGAACAGGTCTCCTTCGGTCAAGAGAAGCCAGTTTTCGTTCCAGAAGTAGAAGCCGCTGGTCAGGCTGCCCTGGAACACCAGGCCGCCCTTCTCGGGCAGGGTCAGGGGGTCCGTGGCCAGCTCCATGGGAATGCCGGCGCCCCGGAGGCTTTCGGCGATGCCTGCGGCTTTGTCCCGGGTGCCCATCATAATGAGCGGGTGGACGCCCTGGCTGATCCAGCCGGACAGGTCTTTTTGCAGCAGCTCGGTATTCTTGTTGTAGGGCGCAATGGTGCGAACCTGAACATGAAGTTTGGGAGCATTGGCAAAGTAGGGATGTCCCAGGTCGCTGACCGCCGCCAGATGGCACTCCTTGGCCAGGTCGATCATCTGGGCCTGGAGCAGCAGCTGGTCGGCAAATTCCCGGTTGTCCCCGAAGCTCTTCTTGCATTCTTCAAAGAAGGCGGAGGGTTCGTCCAGGACCACCAGGGAGTCCGCTGCCAGGTAGGCAAAGATGTTGGAGATGGGCTCCTGGTCCGGCAGGGCAATGGGCATGATGTTGGCCTGTTTGGCCGGGCCGATGCTCCGCTGGGTATCGATATCGAAATGGCGCACCACGTCAATGGTGTTGTCGAACCATTCGATGCGCACAGGATCTTTGTGGTTAATGGGGAAAATGTCCATGATGTCGCCCCGGACGGCCAATTGGCCGATGGTGTCCACCTGTTCGGTGCGTTCGTAGCCGGCTTTCACCAGCTTGGCTACCACGGTCTCCTGGTCAATTTCCATGCCGGGTTTCAGACGGATATTTTCCTTGATGATGCTGTCCGGCGGCGGCAGCTTCTGGATGGCAGCCTCGGCAGTAATGAAGATGATGCCGGGTTCCTGCTTGTAGATCATTTCCAGGGCTGCGGCCCGTTCGGCCAGGACTTCTTCGTTCCGGGTATCCACCTGGCCGTGGATCAGGCTGGCGGGATACAGATCCCGCATGGCCAGGTCCGGATAGAAGTACGCCAGCTCCCGGCGGTAGGCACGGATGATTTCCCGGTTGGCGGTGAAGATCACCAGGGGCTGCTTGGCCCCGGCCTTTTCCTGAAGAGCGCACAAAAAGCCGACTTTAACAGAAGAAGTTAAGCCGGTGAGAGTAACGGGCCCCTTGGCATTTTGCCAGAGAGAAGCCCCGTCCCCTACGTTTTTTTCGTTTAAAAGCAAAGGAATGATTTCATTAGACATATTAGATACTACCAATCTACATAGAGATGTAAAAGGAATTGAATTGTGGTGGGGCGGCCCCATTGCCGCTTTGCGGCATTTCCCCCATGGGGGAAATCCGTCCCCGCTGGGGCTAGTGCGGACCGTTAGGTAGTCCAACTACAGAAAAATTGCCTACGGCAATTTTTTGCTGTAGAAAACTCTGTACCGGATTTTTGGTCGACGTTCTCAACGGGTGTAGTGCAGACATCCTACTTTTGAACCCCATCCGCCTTCCTAGCGTCAGGCACCTTCCTCTTTACCAGTGCACTGGTAAGTGGAAGGCATGCGGCCTGCGGCCGCAATACTTGGGTAAACTTCCTCAGTCATCCCTACGGGCTGACAGCCCCTGAGTGGTTCGCAGCGCTCACATTAGCCAAGAGCATTTTGATAAACTGACATGCTCTTGGATGTGAGCGCAACGCTTTGCCGGGCCGGTCTTAGGCCTATACGAGTCATGTGCTAAACGAGTATAGCAAAGCAACATAGTTCGTAAATACCTGCACTACCCTAGTTTGTTACTTAACCAGTAGCGGCATAGAACGCTTCCTGCAAGCGTTGCGTTCGCGTCCAAACAGCGCTACAAGTATTCCAAAAGCTGTTTGGTATACGCGAGCCATGTGATAGCTGCCCAGGAATTGAGCCCGAAAGGTGAAAATGACTGGCTAGCAGCGAACCACTGTAGGAAGTGGCACCGCTAGGTGCCGATAGAAGTTTAGCTCCAACAGATTAGTCAATGACCCCAAAAACCTGCCAATATACCCTATTAAAGTTCAAATAATATAATTATATTGCTATTTTAAACTCTCTTCGTCGCCTACCGGCGCCACCTCTGTCACGCTTGATAGAGGTCAACAGTAAGGCACTACCACATTTCTAAAGTTACTTATTTTTGAGAACAATGTGGGAGTACATAAGCAATATAAAGTATATTATTATTGCGAAATTTCTCTAGAAGTTGACCTCACGCGTTTACGGGAGAGGTACCGCCTGCTAGGGCGGGGAAGAGTGCTCCTTTTGCGGCCTCCGGCCGCTGCCTTCCACTTACCTGTTCGCCGCGTTGCGCGAACAGGAGAAGGGGAAGGTGCCTGACGCAGGAAGGCGGTTGGGGTTCAAAACCAAGTTCCCCCACTTTCCCACCAATACAGCAGGGGGGTGTGAATGAATCCACACCCCCTTCTGGTTCTTATGGTATTGGTATTACAGTTTTACGTTGATGTTGCTGCGGTCGAAGGTATGGACTGCATCAACGAAACGTACGGTGCCGGTGGCGTACCGCATGGATACGGTATGGGTCCGGGCGCCGTTGCCGAAGAAGTTAACGCCTCTCAGCAGGTCGCAGTTGGTGATGCCGGTAGCGGTGAACATGCAGTCGTCGCCTTTTACCAGGTCTTCGATGGTCAGGACTTGACGGGTATCGGCAATGCCCATTTCATGGCAGCGCTGGGTTTGTTCGTCGTTTTCAGGCACCAGGCGGGCTTGCATATCGCCGCCCAGGCATTTCAGGCCGGCTGCAGCCAGTACGCCTTCCGGAGCGCCGCCCCGGCCGATGTACATATGGATACCGGTACCTTCAATGCCGCAGTTGACGATGGGATCTACGTCACCATCGCTGATCAGGCGGATGCGGGCACCAGCAGCTCTTACTTCTTCAATGATCTTGCGATGACGGGGACGGTCCAGGGCAACGACGGTCAGGTCGTTGACGTTTCTGTGCATGGCTTTGGCCACGCGTTCCAGGTTTACGCTGACAGGATCGTCAATGTTGATGCAGCCTTTGGCTCTGGGGCCAACGGCGATTTTGTCCATGTACATATCGGGTGCATGGAGCAGGCAGCCCTTGGGGGCAATGGCGATAACAGCGATGGCTCCCAGCTGGCCTTTGGCCACCAGGTTGGTGCCTTCCACCGGGTCAACAGCGATGTCTACTTCGGGACCGCCGGCACCGACTTTTTCGCCGATGTACAGCATGGGGGCTTCGTCCATTTCCCCTTCGCCGATAACTACGGTACCGCTGATGTTGACGGTATCAAACATTTTCCGCATAGCGTCTACAGCCAGTTGGTCAATGCCGTTCTTGTCGCCCCGGCCTACGCCGCGGGCGCTGGCCATGGCGGCTGCTTCTGTTACACGTACAAATTCCATGGATAATTCTCTGTTCATTGCATACGCCTCCAATTATTTTCGGCAATTTGCATTGCTCTTTTATTGTACCAAGAATCCCAAAGAAAAGAAACGGGTTACGGCAAATGCCGCCCGTTTTCTTTTCTGTTTAGCGAGCTTCAGGGCTTAGTGCTTCTGGCAAGCCAGGGCAGCTGCGATGAAGTCCTTGAACAGCGGATGGGGATTGGTGGGACGGGATTTCAGTTCGGGGTGGAACTGTACGCCCAGGAACCAGGGATGGACTTCCGTGGGCAGTTCTACGATTTCTACCAGTTTGCCGTTGGGCAGGGTGCCGCCCAGCACCAGGCCCTTTTCGAACAGCTGGTCACGGAGTTCGTTGTTCACTTCGTAGCGATGGCGATGGCGTTCGCTGATCAGGTCGGTGCCATAGGCCTTTTCGGCCAGGGTGCCGGGATACAGCTTGCAGGGGTATTTGCCCAGCCGCATGGTGCCGCCTTTGATTTCCACACTCATTTGTTCCGGCATCAGGTAAATGACGGGGTACGGGGTGGTTTCGTCAAATTCGGTGCTGTTGGCTTTCTTCATGCCGCAGATGTCCCGGGCATATTCGATGACTGCGCACTGCATACCCAGGCAGATGCCGAAGAACGGAATCTTGTTTTCCCGGGCATAGCGTACGGCACGGATCATGCCTTCGATGCCCCGGTCGCCAAAGCCGCCGGGCACCAGGATGCCGTCCACGCCCTTGAAGATTTCTTCGTAGTTGGCGTCGGCTTCTTCCAGGTCGGAAGCGTTGATGTATTCGATATCCACATCGGCGTCATGGAAGTAGCTGGCGTGTTTCAGGGCTTCCACAATGGAGATGTAGGCGTCAGGCAGTTCTACGTACTTGCCCACGATGGCAATGGTGGATTTTTTGGCATGGGGTGCCAGAATCTTTTCCACCATGGCATGCCAGGCAGCCATATCCTTGGGTTTGTCTTCCATATCCAGTTTCTTCAGGACCACTTTGTCCAGGCCCTGGTCTTCCAGCAGCATGGGTACTTCGTAGATGCTGGGAGCGGTGATGGATTGGAACACGGCGTCAGCGTCCACGTCGCAGAACATGGCCATCTTTTCCCGCATTTCCCGGCTGATTTCCTTTTCGGAACGGCAAACCAGGATATCGGGGGTAATGCCGATGCTGCGCAGTTCTTTTACGCTGTGCTGGGTGGGTTTGGTCTTCAGTTCGCCGGCAGCGGAGATGTAGGGAACCAGGGTCACGTGGATGTACAGCACATCGTTCTTGCCCACGTCCTTCTTCACTTGGCGGATGGCTTCCAGGAAGGGTTCGCTTTCGATATCGCCTACGGTACCGCCGATTTCGGTAATCACGAAGTCAGCTTCTTCTTCCCGGCCTACCCGGTACACCCGTTCCTTGATTTCGTTGGTGATATGGGGAATGACCTGTACGGTGCGGCCCAGATAGTCCCCTCTGCGTTCCTTGTCGATAACGGATTGGTAGATCCGGCCGGCAGTCACGTTGGAGTTGCGGGTCAGGTTGATGTCGATGAACCGTTCATAATGGCCCAGATCCAGGTCGGTTTCGGCGCCGTCGTCGGTGACGAATACTTCACCATGCTGGTAGGGGCTCATGGTCCCGGGGTCAATGTTGATGTACGGGTCGAACTTTTGGATGGTCACCTTATAGCCTCTGCTCTTGAGCAAACGGCCCAGAGATGCGGCCGTAATGCCTTTGCCTAAGGACGAAACCACGCCGCCTGTTACGAAAATATACTTGGTCATTTTTTTCCTCCCTTTTCCGCTTTCTTTCTATATTACATATGTTCCGGTGCGCTGACGCCCAGAATCTTCAAACCATGGCGCAGGGTATTGCCCACAGCTGTAATTAATGCCAGCCGAGCCTGCTGGAGGGCAGGGTCGACGCCCAGTACCCGGCACTGGTTATAGAAGGAATGGAACATTCCTGCCAGTTCGTAGGTGTAGTGGGCAATCTTATGGGGTGCCCGTTCCAGGGCAGCCGTGTCAATGAGCTCGGTGTAGTCGTTGAGCTTCTTGATCAGGTCTATTTCAATGGGCTCCTTCAGCACGGACAGGTCCGCGTTGGGGTCCAGGGTAATCTTTTCGTCGGCCATTTGGCGCAGGATGCTGCAGATCCGGGCATGGGCGTACTGGACGTAGTACACCGGGTTGTCGTTGGAATGCTCGGTGGCCAGGGTCAGGTCAAAGTCCAGCTGGCTGTCCATGCTGCGCATGATGAAGAAGAACCGGGCTGCGTCAGTGCCCACTTCTTCGATGAGCTCGTTCAGGGTCACGCTCTTGCCGGTACGTTTGCTCATCTTTACCAGCTCGCCGTTCCGGTACAGGCTGACCATTTGCAGAATCAATATTTCCAGGTGGCTGGGGTCGTAGCCCAGGGCCTGCATGGCGGCCTTTACCCGGGGAATGTAGCCGTGATGGTCGGCGCCCCACAGGTTGATCAGGCGGTCAAAGCCCCGTTCGTACTTGTTCCGGTGGTAGGCAATGTCGGCGGCAAAGTAGGTGGAGACGCCGTTGTCCCGGATCACCACTCTGTCCTTGTCGTCGCCGAAATCCGTGGAGCGGAACCATTTGGCTCCGTCCTTTTCGTAGATGTAGCCCTTCTTTTCCAGTTCGGCTACTGCTTCTTCAATCTTATGGGCATCGTGGAGGGATTGTTCACTGAACCACACATCAAAGTGGCAGTTGAAGGCTTCCAGGTCTTCCCGGAGGGCTGCCAGCTTTTCGTCCTTGGCAATGCTCTGGAATTTTTCCAGCCGTTCTGCTTCCGGCATATGGATAAAGCTGTCGCCGTATTTCTTCTGGATCCGTTTGGCGGTGACCACAATGTCTTCCCCGTGGTAGCCGTTTTCCGGGAATTCACAGGGAATGTTGTAGAGCTCCAGGTACCGGGCGTTTACGGAAGCCGCCAGATTGTGCATCTGGTTGCCGGCGTCGTTAATGTAGTACTCCTGGCTCACATCGTAGCCGGCAGCCTTCATCAGGATGGCCAGGGCGGAACCCACGGCAGCACCCCGGCCGTGGCCTACGTGCAAAGGACCGGTGGGGTTGGCGCTGACGTATTCAATCTGGATCTTCTCCCCTGCTTTGGCAGGCAGGTTGCCGTAGTTTTCCCCCTGGGCCAGAATATTCCGCAGGGCTGCGGACAGCCAGTCTTCCTTCAAGAAGAAATTCAGGAAGCCAGGTCCGGCAACTTCCACCTTTTCCACACTGGGGCAGTCCAGGAATTCCTGGATGGCACCTGCGATTACCCGCGGCGCGCAGTGCAGATTGCGGGCGGCCTGCAGGGCAAAGTTGGTAGCGAAGTCGCCAAATGCCTTCTGGGGCGGAACGGTGAGAACCACCGGTACCAAATCGCCCTGGGGCAGCTTACCTGCCTGAATGGCTTTTTGGACTGCGGCGATGACCGCTTCTGCCAGTACTTTTTTCATGTCCACTGATTTCTTCCTCCTCAATTTCAATGGTTAAGCGTATGGACCCATTGGGCTGGTCCTGCATTTCCAGGTCGTAAAAGGCCTGTACATGCCAGCCCCGGGGCTGACGGACAATGGTCAGGTCCCGGGTGAAAACCATCATGGGCACAGTAAAATACGGGGTCTGGTACTGAAAAGAAGTGTTCCGGCCCCGTACATACGTCTGTCGATGCTCATAACGCCCGTGGCGGATCACCGTCAGGGTGTCTTCCGTCCATTTCAGGGTGGTTTTGGTGCCTTCCATCCCGGTAATGGGTGTTTCCTCATAGCGCACATACGTAGCACGGCCCACCGTCTGCAGCTGGCCGGAAGTGACCAGGTCCAGGGGCTGGGAGCCATCACTTAAATTTTCGCTATGAATCGTAATCTTTACAGGAATCATGGCCTCTCCAAAAAATAAAAGGCACTCTCTTCATGCCAGCACCAGCAGCGCGGCTAAAGGAGCAAGCCCTTAAGTGAATCGTTTTCGATTGGTAAGCATCAGGTTTTTGCCTTATTCTTAGTTATTTTATATTAATAGCTGAGAAAAGGCAAGGGTTTATTAAAGAAAAGTGGGAGGGGTGGGGTGCGGGGGAGTAGTGACGACCGGACCAGCTTGCCTACCCCATTGCCGCTTTGCGGCATTTCCCCAAGGGGAAAGTTCGTCCCCTTTTGGGGCTAGTGCGGACCGTTAGGTAGTCCAACTACAGAAAAATTGCCTACGGCAATTTTTTGCTGTAGAAAACTCTGTACCGGATTTTTGGTCGACGTTCTCAACAGGTGTAGTGCAGGTATCCTACTTTTGAACCCCATCCGCCTTCCTAGCGTCAGGCACCTTCCTCTTTTCCAGTGCACGAAGCAGTGCACTGGTAAGTGGAAGGCATATGCGGCGCTGGCGCCGCTAAACACCTGGATGAACTTCTATCGTCGCCTGCGGCGACACTTCCTTCACGCTTGAAGGAAGCGTTCTATGCCACTGCTAGTCAAGTTCTAGATGGGGTTATATGTGGAATTTTTTATCTATCATAATTCTTTTCTCAAAACCCGTTTAGCACATGACTCGTATGGGCCTAAGCCTGGCCCCTGAGTGGTTCGCGGCATGCTGCTCAGCTTCACCTTTCAGGTTCGCTTTGCAGGCCGCTATCACATGGCTCATATTAACCAATGCTCTGCGGCATATAGCCTTGAGAATTGGATATGAGCGCAAAGCGTTGTAGGGGCTGTCAGCCCGCAGGGATGACTGAGGAAGTTTATCCACGTTTTTGGGAGTCGTATCCATTTCTCAAGGCCCTGGCCACAGAGAAATGGAATATACGACCCCTGCGATAGCCGTCCGTGAACCGAACCCGAAGGGTGAAGGCGAACGGAATACGGCGAACCGCTCGGCCGTAGGCCGCGTGCCTTCTCCACCCACCAACAGTCCAAGGTGGGGAAGGTGCCGGCGAACTCGCCGGCGGATGGGGTTCAATACCTGCCCAGCGGGCGCCCATAGCTCTCGCCTGTAGGGGAGAGCTGGCAGCCACGCTAGTGGATGACTGAGAGTGGATTCCCCAGGCCAGCACACTTCAGGTTTGCGGACCGCACTAACTAAAAAACGACTTGCGCACTCTCCCGAGTTCGCAAGTCGTTTTTTCTTGTATTCTTCTCTCAATCCACATGTTTCCCATATTCCGCCACAGCCTCGTCATACTTGGCTGCAATCTCCGCCGGGGGTTCTTTATCCAGCAAGCTGAAGACCACGATGGCCAACAGGGACAGGAAGAAGCCGGGGATGATTTCGTACACGCCGGTATAGGCGAAGAGGTTTTTCCAAATGAGGACGGTGGAGCCGCCCACCAGGATGCCGGCAAAGGCGCCGTTGGTGGTCATGCGTTTCCAGTACAGGCTCAGGAGCACCAGGGGTCCAAAGGCGGCGCCAAAGCCTGCCCAGGCGTAGGACACGATGGACAGGATCATGCTGTCGGGGTCCAGGGCCAGGATAATGGAGAAAATAGACACCAGGACAATCATCAGGCGGCTGACCTTCACCATTTCCCCGGCTTCGGCGTTCTTCCGGAGCACGGGCTTATAAAAGTCAGTGGTAAAGGAAGACGCGGCGACCAAAAGCTGGCTGCTGGAGGTACTCATAATGGCCCCCAAAATGCCGGAGGTAATGATACTGGCCACAAAGGGGTGGTAGAACTGGGTGCTCAGTTTGATGAACACGGTTTCGGCAGCGGAGCCCTGAAGAATGGGTCCCAGGTACACCCGGCCGGCAAGACCTACCATTACGGACATGAACAGGGAGATGACCACCCAGGTCATGGCGATGTGGGTGGCCTGCTTGATTTCCCGGGGGTTCTCAATGGCCATAAAGCGCACCAGGATATGGGGCTGGCCAAAGTAGCCAAAGCCCCAGGCCAGCAGGGATACAATGGCGGTCAGGCTGAGAACGCTGCCGTCGGCGCCCTTGATCAGGCTGAAATAGTTGGGGCTGATGGCGTTCAGCCGGGCAATGGTGGGCCCCACGCCGCCTACGTAGTAGATGGCGGTAATGGGCACAATCAGCACGGAGAAGAACATCAGAAAGCCCTGGAACATATCGGTCCAGCACACGGCGGCAAAGCCCCCCACCATGGTGTAGAACACCACGATGCCGGCGGTCACCACCAGGCTCATGGTATAGTCCCAGCCGAAGACGGTTTCAAACAGCTTGCCCCCGGCCACAAAGCCAGAGGAGGTGTAGATCAGGAAAAAGATGAAGATAAAAACGGAAGACGCAATCCGCAGTTTTTTCTGCTTGTCCTGAAACCGGTTGTCAAAGTACTCGGGCAGGGTAATGGAGTTGCCCAGGTGCTGGGTGAAAATCCGCAGCCGTTTGGCCACCAGTTCCCAGTTGGCCCAGGTGCCCAAAATCAGCCCAATGGCAATCCAGGCTGCGCTGATGCCGGCCAGGTACGCATACCCCGGCAGCCCCATGAGCATCCAGCCGCTCATGTCGGAGGCCTCTGCGCTCATGGAAGTCACCCAGGGGCCCAGTGCCCGTCCCCCCAGGGCATACCCTTCCATGTCGTCATTCTTTTTGTAGGAAACCAGGCCGATACCGATCAATATGGCGAAGTAAATGACCAGTGCGGCGATTGTACTCCAGGTTGCTTCCAAAATGCCACGTCCTTCCTCATCGTTTGAAAAGATTTAGTAAAATGTTAGTGAAATGAATAAATCACATTATAACGTAGATTTGGAATTAGCGCAAGGAATTTTGTGAAAGTGTAACGTGCCATTTCTGCTGTGCGGACGGACGCCACGCAGGTCAGTCATCCAGCACGGTAAGTTTGTGGCCATTGGTATCAATGCGGCCCTGGTTGTCCAGGCTGGACACGGTGGAATCCCCGGTAAGCTTCCAGACGGCACCCTTGGCAATGGTCACGTCAATGCCGCTTTCCTGGGTGCTGCCCTGGTTGTTTTCCTGGAGGATAATGGCGCCCTTGTACTCCGTGCCCGGGTTCAGGGTCAGGTCCAGATGGGAAATGGAATCCACCACCATATCCCCCTTGAGCTTCTGGTTGGTGGCAGTGACAGTAGCCTGGCCGCCGTTGCTGCCAGCCTTCCCCCAGCCCCGTTTGCCGCTGTTGCCCACAATCCGGAGCAGGGCCCCGTCCCCGTGGTTTTCAATCTCCACGCCGGACAGGTCAATGTGGCAGGACGTATTGGTGACGTAAATCACGTCCCCCCGGTGGGAGATCAGCCTGCCCCCGGTCATGGCAAAGTCCGAGGTGCCCTCCTCTGCGTCCCCGCTCATGGATTGGTAGATCATCACCGTATGGACGTTTTCCTCCCGGATGGTATTAGGTCCCATGACCCGCACGTCCGGCATATTGCCTTCCAGCTCGCAGTCCTTCAGGTGAATCTGGTTCATGCCCTCAATGACGGCCCCCTCGGAATTCTTGGCCTGGAGTTTGGCCTTGGTCACCGTAATGGCCGCCGTGGAATAAATAGCCGGAGAACCGTAGCCGCTGGTGGTAAAGCGGCCCCCGGTCACATTCACCGTGCCCCCGCCCCGGTCGGAACGAATGGCGGCAGAGGAGTCGCCGGTGGTAGCCAAGTCCAGACCTGTGGCCTTGGTGGTGCCCCCGCCGGTGGTCTGGATACCCCCGGAATTGTTGCCGGTGGTGCGGATGGTCACGTGGTCCGCCAGCACCTGGGTACCCTCCCCGTAGCTGAAGAGCCCGTTGCCGTTTTTGGCAGAAGACGTAATCTTGCCCCCTACCACGGACAAATGCGCCCCGTCCGTAGCCAGCACCGCAGCGTTGAGCCCGTAAAAGTCCCCCTGCTCCGTGCTGGTAGAGTCCCCGGCGGCCTTGTCCACCCGGACCCCTTCCAGAGTTACCCCCCGGCCCGTTACCCGGAGCGCATTCTGGTCCTGCTCCTTGGACTGGTATTTCTGGTCCCGGTATACCCCGGCCTTGGTTAAAGTCGCAGCCGCAGAGCCCTGGTTAAAAGACTGATTGCCCAGCCCCTCAGGCGGTGCCCCCAGGGGCAACCCCTCAGGCGGATTCCCCAAAGGAACACCCAGCTGGTTCCCCAGCGGCGTACCCGGCCCCGGCAGCTTCCCCGCCGCCCCAATAGACGCCGGCATCGCAGGCGCCCCAGGAGCCGTGGAAGACGCCGCATACACCGCAGGCGCAGCGGACAAAATCGACAACACACAAAGCAAAGATAATTTATGGTGCAAAGAAGAAATAGAATGCATGGTAATACCCCCTCAGTAGAAAGTAACAAGATAAGTATAAACCTAGAATATGAAGAATGCATGAACTAGATATTTTTTTGCGTTGGTGCGGTCTGCGAACCTGAAGTGTGCTGGTGCCGGGAATCCTCGAGCGGTTCGCCGTATTCCGTTCGCCTTCACCCTGCGGGTTCGGCTCACGGACGGCTATCGCAGGGGTCGTATATTCCATTTCTCTGCGGCCAAGGACTTGAGAAATGGATACGACTCCCTTAGTCAGCCTGTGGCGACAGCTCCCCCAGCGGTTCGCGGCTCGCTGCGCAGCTGCGTCCTGGAACTTCCCCAGTCAGCTCATAGAGCTGACAGCCCCTTCACGCTTGAAGGGGCCAGACCAATCCCGCTATCGCATGGGCCTTATTGACCAAACATCCGTGGGATGTTTGGATGCGGCCGCATAAAGTGAGGAGCCTTTAAAGGTTGGTGCGGTCTGCGGGGTGTAGTGCAGGTCTGACCCTCCGGGCGCCCCTATTGCCGCTTTACGGCATTTCCCCAAGGGGAAAGTTCGTCCCCTTTTGGGGCTAGTGCAAGAAGGACGGTAGCTCAACTACGGAAAAATTGCCCAAGGGCAATTTTTTGCTGCAGAAAACTCTGTACCGGATTTTTGGTCGATGTTCTCAACGGGTGTAGTGCAGGCATCCTACTTTTGAACCCCATCCTTGCCCCGCTTTATGACTGGAGCGGGGCGTTCCTTCCCCTTCTCCTGTTCGCATAGCGAACAGGTAAGTGGAAGGCAAATGCGGCCGGAGGCCGCGAAAACCGCGATTAGTCAACAAAACATTACATTGCGTTCCTAAATTTAAGTTTTTATGAACACAATGTGGGTGTGGATAAGAAGTATAAAGTCTATTGTTATTGCGAATTTTGTAGAGAAGTTGACCTCGCGCGCATGCGGGCGCAGGTGGCGCCGGGAGGCGACGGAGAGTGCTCCGCTGCGGCCGAAGGACGCTAAATACTTGGTTAAACTTCCTTCGTCAGCCCCCTTTCCACCACCCTACGGGTGATTCCCCTTCCCCGTAAACGTGGAAGGTAATGGCTGACACCTACCAGCAACGCTTTGCGGTCGCATCCAAGAGTCTACAGTTTATCAAAAGACTCTTGGTTAATGCGAGCCATGTGATAGCAGCCCAAGAAGCAAGCCCAAACTGGGCGTAGCTGATTGGCTAGCTGCGAACCACTGTGGTAGGCGTCCAGGCCACCACTGGTCAAGTAAAATCCAAAATATAGTGCTGATAAGAAGATGACCATTAGTGGCCTAAGACCGGCCCCTTCAAGCGTGGAGGGGCTGTCAGCCCGTAGGGATGACTGAGGAAGTTTATCTAGCTTTTTTGCGGCCGCAGGCCGAATGCCTTCTCCACCCCACAGTAGTCCAAGGTGGGGAAGGTGCCTGACGCAGGAAGGCGGTTGGGGCCAGCAAGACCAAGGTTATTGCAAGCACCTATCGAGAGTAACGAATCAGAAACGTATAAGCTGTCTTCCTCGTTGCGGCATCGTTCAAGCTCCTTGAAAGATGTCCTGTGATGAGCATAGCGAATCACCAACGAGGAAGTCGCCACCGTGCTGTTGTTGCGGTCCGCGAACCTGAAGTGATGTGGTGCCGGGAATCCCCGGATATTTCGTCGTAATCCCTACGCCTCACTGATGCAATGTTTGTACAGTTCAATATTGGAATGGGCTTTTTCCCCATTGGCAAAGCAATCAATATCTTCAAAGCCAATGCGCCAGGCATAGCCCTTTTGCCGGGCATATTGGATGACTGCCCAGGTATGGATATCTTCCCCGTGCAGGAGATATTCCAGGTCCGGATACCGTTTCTGCAAAAACGTTAAAATAGCTGCAGCCTTTTCCACCGTGGCTTCATCGGTGGCTTCTCCGCTGACTTCAATCAGCACCCGAAAGGCAGATTGACTGTACTGCCGCGCCACAAATTCTTCAGCGTCTGCCAGGGTAAAGATGCCATATTCGATAGGCACCTGCAGCTGCTGCAGCGTTTTGCTTAAAGCGCAGCTCCCCTCTTCACACACATTGACGGAAATATAGTCCGGCCGCCAGGTCCAGGCAGCAATGGCCTTTTGCCGCTTTGCAGCAGTCATGCCATTTTGCAGCGGGGACCCGATACCAATCTGACAGTTGGGAAAACGTTTCTTGAGAGCCAGAAATTGCGGCAGGACCACCTCCTGCTCCAGAGATTCCTTACCCCCAGCGTCCCGAAAATGAATGTGGAAATGCTTGATGCCCAACTGCAAAAACTGCCCAATCTCCGCTGCATATTTCTCTACCGTAATAGGAACATACGGATTCTGGGCTTTGGAAACCCCGCCGTTCATAGAAATTTTTATCATTTGAATTTCACCTCGCTGAGAAAACTGAACAAGTATAAAACCTAAAAAGAGAAAAGCATAAGGGGGGGAGGATGTGGATTGTAGAGCAGCAAGCGCAAAAGAGTTGGGAAGGTAGGTTTTAAACCCCATCCTTGTTCCGCTTTAGCACTGGGGGCGGAACATTCCTTCCCCTTCTCCTGTTCGCATAGCGAACAGGTAAGCGGAAGGCAGTAGCGGCCGGAGGCCGCGAAAACCGCGATTAGTCAACAAAACATTACATTGCGTTCCTAAATTTAAGTTTTTATGAACACAATGTGGGTGTGGATAAGAAGTATAAAGTCTATTGTTATTGCGAATTTTGTAGAGAAGTTGACCTCGCGCGCATGCGGGCGCAGGTGGCGCCGGGAGGCGACGGAGAGTGCTCCGCTGCGGCCGAAGGACGCTAAATACTTGGTTAAACTTTCTTCGTCAGCCTAGCGGCTGACACCTACCACACGCTTGTGGTAGGCGTCCAGGCCACCACTTGTCAAGTAAAATCCAAAATATAGTGCTGATAAGAAGATGACCATTAGTGGCCTAAGACCGGCCCCTTCAAGCGTGGAGGGGCTGTCAGCCCGTAGGGATGACTGAGGAAGTTTATCCAGCTTTTTTGCGGCCGCAGGCCGCTTGCCTTCTCCACCCCACAGCAGTCCAAGGTGGGGAAGGTGCCGGCGTACTCGCCGGCGGATGGGGTCCTGCAGGACCTAATTATAAGTACTAGCCTATTGAGAGCAACGAAATTAGAGACGAATCAATTTGTCTTCCTCGTTGCGGCATCTTTCAAGCTCCTTGAAAGATGCCCTGTGATTGCGCAGCAAGCACCAACGAGGAAGTCGTCACCGTGCGTTCCTCGCAAGTGTGGTGGGTCGGCTGCGGTCCATTGGAACGCAGGGTGACGGAAGGTCCCCTCGTCCCAGCCGCCCCGGAGGGGTGCATACACACGTACCATTCTTGCGCAACGTAACTGTCACTCCGCAGTGTCCTGGAGTCTTCATCGTCGTCCTGATAGGCCCTTGCGGGTCCCGCTTCTGGTAAGGTGTCGGCACTTGGGAGGCCCATGCCCAAAGTAAGGACACGATAGAGTGGCAGCGCAACCGCACGATGGTAACTGCAACAGGCTTGACCCACGGGGCTGATTACGTCAGAATCGTACACCGTTCAAATGCGGTGGCCCAACCACAAAGCATTGCTCCCCAAGTTTCCAAAAGAGCACCAGCTTTGTGGTGGGCTACCGCAGGGGGACGGAAAGGCAAACATCGCAAACAAAAATCAAAGTTGCCCGGAGGGCCCGGTGTGCACTACACCCCGCAGTCCCCACAATAAAACAACCCCGGCTGTGCACGCTGCACAGCCGGGGTCATATCCCACATTCTTTCTTCTCCCTACGCTTTCGGCAAGAAGGTTTCGTTCCGTTCAAAAGGCGTGGTCATATCCATCTGCCCCAGTACTTCCACGGGCTCGCCGTTGACGGTGAAGGTGACTTTCTTGATGTCCGGGAACTCGGTGAGGGTGTTCACCAGTGCGTAGATCATCATGGTGGTGTCATATTCTCCGGCGCGGCGGGTGAGGAATTCTTTGCTCAGGTCCACAGTAGCCAGGCCGTCCTTCACGGTGAGTTTGTTGACTTTCAGGTTCTTGGGGAAGGTCTTATCCCCTTCGGGCTGTTTTTCTACCAGTTCCTTCAGGGTTTCCAGCTGCTGCTGGGCGGTATCCCCCTGAACCGTGGTTTTCACGGCCACCAGTTTCTGGCTGCCGTCCTTGGGTTTGCGGTACAGGGTCTTTTCCACTCCCTGGGGTTTGGTGGTCTGGGCCTGCTGGGTGGCCGGCGTGCCGGCACTGGTGGCGTTCTTGCTGCCGTCAGAGCAGCCTGCTGCCGCCATAAGGGTCAGTCCCAATACGCATATTACCCCAAACTTTTTCCATTCCATCATTACCATCAACCTCCCTGGTGCTGATTGTAGAAGTCCGTAATCCCATCGGCAATGGCTTCTGCTACCTTATCCTGGAAAGCCGGGGAAATCAGCAGCTGCTCTTCTTTCCGGTTGGTCAGGAACAGGCATTCCACCAGGGCACCGGGCATGGTGCTTCTCTTGTTCACATAGAAGTTGGCGAACCGTACGCCCAAATCGTCCACATCGGCGGTCTTCATCAGCTGGTCCTGGATGGCCTGGGCCACCTGGATATCGTACTTGGTCTTGGGGAAGTAGTAGGTGGAATAGCCGCCTACGCTGGTATTCTCACTGGCGTTGATATGGATGCTGATGAACATATCGGAGTGGCTGTTTTCGGCCACATCCACCCGGGCCTGGAGTTCCTGCCGGTCGGTGGCATCGGGTCCGTACACGTCCACGTCGGTGGTGCGGGTCATGTACACAATGGCGCCCCGCTGCTCCAGCAGTTCCTTCACCCGTTTGGTAATGGGCAGGGTCACGTCTTTTTCAAAGGTGCCGGTAATGAGCCCGTGGGTACCGGGGTCAGAACCGCCGTGGCCTGCGTCCAAAGTAATCCGTTTGCCCTTGATGCCCCCTACTACCGAGTAGGTGCTGCCAAAGTCCGTATCCGCCGCCACGCTGGGCCGAGTAGGCTGCCAGGGCGAGGTGATGGCCGTCTTGGGCACCTTGGGCTTGGGAATGAACTTCTTCTGGGGCGGGCCGGCAATCACGTCCACCACCACCCGGGTGGGCCGCTTGGCTACCCGGTCGGCCTTCAGGGGGAACACGTTCACCGCGTCCCGGGTCAGGCTCCGGTTCATGGCCACATGGACGATAGTCCGGTTGATTTTCCGTTCCAGGGTCACCCGCTTCACGTAGGGGGCCTTGGAGGAGGAATATACCTTGGGCACAGAGGAACTCAGGTTGCCGTACACCGTCACCTGGAGCTCGTTGCCCACAAATTCTGTTTTATACCGGGCGGCAGTATTGGTATCCAGCACAATCCGAAGCCGTCCGTCCGGGTTGACGCCGTACACCACGTTCTGGATGGTGGGTGCGGCCAGAGCCTGTCCCGTACCGCCCAGACCGAGAACGGCCAACAGGCATGCACAGAGTAAAAATAGCTTTTTGAACACAATCGTACCTCCTCTTATACCCGGTCATTTTATCACGTTTCGCCGGGTCCTGGCAAATCGGGGAAGTATTACACTTCCAAAATCTTTGCAATGGCCTGGGGCAGCTGCTCCAGCAGGTCCCCGGCCTTGAGGCCAATCTGGCCCCGTTCTTCGGCTGCCAGGTCGCCGGCCAGTCCATGGGCGTACACCGCGCAGCAGGCCGCTTTCTCCAGGTTCAGGCCCTGGCCCAGAAGGGCTGCCACGGTGCCCGTCAGCACGTCGCCGCAGCCGCCGGTAGCCATGCCGGCATTGCCGGTCGTATTAATATAAAGTTCTCCCGTGAGCAGGGCAATCACAGCGGGGGTGCATTTCAGCACCACCACCGCCTGCCACTTCTCCGCCCCTTCCCGGGCGCATTCCAGAGGGTGCTTCAGGATTTCCCCAATGGGCCGGCCCAACAGCCGGGCCATTTCTCCCGGGTGGGGAGTAAAGATTTTCCGCTTCAGGCTCCGGAGCAGGTCGTCCTGCCCGGCCAGTGCATTCAGCCCGTCCGCGTCCAGCACCAGGGGCTGGTCCAGCTGGGGCAGCAGTTCCCGCAGCAGCTGCTGAGTCCGGGGGTCCTTGCCCATGCCGGGGCCCGCCGCCACCACGTCTGCGTTT
>ERZ791917.470-NODE-470-length-38789-cov-47.863066_pt1 | contig 38789 bp, 32 predicted proteins | sample MGYA00510138_ERZ791917 | MGnify/ENA primary metagenome ERZ791917 (study PRJEB30046, sample SAMN00792102) | human gut metagenome | study: EMG produced TPA metagenomics assembly of the A metagenome-wide association study of gut microbiota in type 2...
ACCTCGCACACTGGCATTTCATATGTTTACATTGTTCAGTTTTCAAAGGTCATCGTGTCGTCTTGCGGCGACTTGTATATCTTACCAAACTCATAAGAGTTTGTCAAGAACTTTTTTGAAGAACTTTTGAAGGAGGAAAGCTGAAACGTTTCATTTCGTTTCCCTCTCGTTCAACAGCTTGTTTATTATAGTACTGAATGCCATACCTGTCAAGCAATATTTTTCTTTTTTTCTTATAGAGCGACGGAAATGTCTTGTCTTTAGTGCGTATCCTATGTATAATTATGAATGAACTTGTTCTTATTGTATGGTATATCCCCTGATTTTGGGGAAGGAAGGAGCATGTACCCAGTGTATAAGGCCTACGTATTTGATTTCGATTATACTTTGGTCAATTCGGAACAAGGCATTGTCATGTGCTTTGAAATGCTGCTCCGCGACGAAGGGTATCCTCCTGTTCCCAGGGCTAAGATTTGCAGTACCATTGGTAAAACTATGTTTGATGCCATGTCGATTTTGACAGGAGAAACAGATAAAGGCCGTTTGGCTCATTTAATTCGTCTTTATAAAGTAAACTACTCCGATTATCACATGACACCAAACACCCACTTGTACCCGCAAACGAAGCCTGCTCTGACATATCTGAAAGAACATGGTGCCCTCTGCTGTATTGTTTCCACAAAGACGCGGCACCGCATCAATCAGACGTTGGAACGGGAACACATGGAACCACTCATCGATCTGGTCGTGGGCGTTGAAGATGTGCCTGAGGCCAAACCTGCTCCCTGTGGCATACAAGCAGTACAAAAGCAGTTTCATCTGCAGCCTGCCGATATTCTCTATATCGGCGACAGCCTGATCGATGCTGACACAGCAGTCAACAGTGGTGTTGACTTTGCTGCCGTAACGACAGGTGCTACGCCGGCTGCCGCATTTTCTGACCGGCCTCATATACAGATTATGAGTGACCTCAGTGAGTTGTGCCGGCTTTAATTCAAGTACATTTATATATGAGGATCTGATTCCTCACAGAAGGAGTGACTGACAATGAATAAGAAATACGCCGCTATGATCGCCGCCTCCCTCGCCGCCGTTACCTTAATAACCGGCTGTGGTGGCACAGGTTCCACAGACAAAAAAGATGCCGCTAAGGACCAGAAGACATTAATTCTCGGTACGGAAGCAACCTTCCCGCCATTTGAATCCGTTGAAAACGACAAAATCGTCGGTTTCGATATTGACCTCATGCAGGCAATTTGCGACAAACTGGGCTATAAGATGGAAATCAAGAATATCGGCTTTGATGCCCTGATTCCTGCTCTGCGCAGCGGCCAGATCGACGTCATCGCTGCCGGTATGGATGCTACACCGGACCGGAGAAAACAGGTCGACTTTACGGACGTATACTATCACGGTGGGTATGTCATCGTTGTTAAGAAAGACAACACGACCATTACGGGCTATGACAGCATTGCCGGCAAGACCGTCGGCGCTCAGGTAGGTGCCAAGGCTGGCGAAATCGCTGCTGACCATGGTGCTGTCTTGAAACAGTTTGACACGAACAGCCAGGGCTGGATGGAACTGGAAGCCGGCACAGTGGACGCCATCTCGATCGATATGGCCGTTGCCCAGGATTATATCAATCACGGCGGTGCCGACAAGATCAAGATCGTCGGCGAACCGGTCACCTCTCGTGGTGTTGCTATGGCCGTCAGCAAGGACAAACCGGAACTCTTGAAACAGATCAACGATACACTGACCGAATTCAAAAAAGACGGTACGTACAACAAGATCTACAAAAAATGGTTTGGCGAAGAACCGAAAAATCAGAACTAAACTTTATCTTACACAAAAGGCAGCGCCTGAGGCGCTGCCTTTTTTTCGTTTTTATTTAGATGTCGGATCGTCATCGTGCCAGAAACGATGGCTGATCAGAGGCTGGCTGTTGTCTTTGCCCTCTCCTGCCTGCGTGTCTGCATGGTCTTTATTATTCTTCTGGTCTTGCTGTTGCTGCTGTGCCTGCTGGCGGCGCTGTTCTTCTGCTGCCCGGCGGGCTGCTTCTTCCTGACGCCGTTGTTCTTCTGCCTGTACCGTATTGACGGCCGCCTGCAGTGCCGTATCCGGTACAACCAGGATGCGTACGGGCAAATTGGCAGCGCCTGGTGGCATGAGATGAATCGTCACCTCCGTGCCCGCTTTGACAGAGTCCAAATATTCCATAGCATACGCGTCATTATAGCCCATGGTCAGGCTGTTGCGCGGCAATTCGACAATCTTGTTGACTTGTCCCTGCTTCCCATCCAGATAACTGATTTCTGCAACGCCGGCATATTCGCCGCCTTGAGAGTTAAAGTAGAAGTGGAGATTTCCTTCTCCTTTGGTTTTGACATCAATCGTATAGTCGAGACCATAGTTGCCTACATCCTCAGAAAGACGGTTATCGATGGCATCATAGCCGCGCAGAAAACGGTCCTGACGGCCGTCGGCAATGACGATATAGCCGATTCCTTCACTGGTTGAATAAGGAATCAGTGTCTTTAGGAGACGGTTCATGCCAGGAAATGTGCCCCGCAATTTCACAGCATCGCTGGCAAGATACTGCTGTTTCTTTATAAAATCAACGGGGTCGGCAGCTGCCGGCATGATGACAGCCGAAATGTGCATGTCTGCATCGGTTGATACATTGACGATGCCTGAAAAGAGCTGATCCGGCTGCACGATAATGTGATTGAGCTTTTCCCCTACGACGGCATAGCCAAAAGGCGGAACTGTAATCTTATTAAACGTTGGATGGCCTTCGTAATATAAGGTAGACAGTTCCTTTCCTACATCATAATAGGACGTTTCCGGTTTGGCATAATACACACCGCCTAAAGTAAGATCCTTCGCTTCTGGCGACGGATTGTACGCCATGACGACAATCTTGCGGGGATATTTGTTTTGGTTTACATGATAAAAATAGAGGCGCACATCACCACTAACTTTATCGACATACAAAATGCCGTCCTGTTCCGCATATTCCGGGCTGTCCGAAAAGAGCAGTGTCCCTGTATCCCGCGGTGCCGTCATCGCAATGGGCAGCATACGGCTGCGCACTACCTCCGCCATCACAGCAGGATCATCGGCTGAATACGTACGGGCCTGGGACACGCCAAGGGGCAGCAACATAGCTGCACAGGCCAAGAATAGTTTATGTAAGATCTTTGTTTTCCTCATGATGTAATTCCTCTATCTCCTTAGCAATATCTGCTATTTTTTTGAAACGATGCGAAAGGCCCGATTTGGTCAGTCCTGACATAGCTGCCAATTCACCCATGGTCGCTTCCGGATTAGCCAGCCGCAATTCGGCTGCTTCTTGCAAACGCAAGGACAGTTTCTGATATTTTCCGGACTGGCGGATGACTTCAATATCCCGGGTCTGCCGTACGGCTGCGTCTACAGTTTTCTGTAAATTTGCCGTTTCGCAGTTTACGACTCGGTTTACATTATTGCGCATATCCTTAATCACACGGACACTTTCAAACTTCAGATACGCCTGGTCAGCGCCGATTTGCTGCAAAAAGGTAGAAACGCCATTGCCGTCTTTAATATAGACGAGGTAGGCGCCCTTCCTGTCTGTCATTTTAGCAGATAAATGAAAATGATGCATCAGTTTTAGCAATAAACGGGCAAAGCCTTTATTCTCCGTTACCAGTTCCAGGTGATAATCTCCCTGAGGCCGGTTGACAGAGCCGCCGCCCATAAACGCACCGCGGAGCAGGGCCCGGCGGCAGTCATCACGCCGCAAAGCCATTCCTTGCAGGGCTTCACTGGCCGGAAAGAGATCGAGCTCCTGTAAGCACGCCGTACTGGCGGCGCTAGGAGGCACACGTAAGATATAGTAATTCTTTTTCCGCAACCGTAGGCCTTGCCGCACGAGAACTTCCGGACGAATAGAAAAGGATTTACGCCACATAGACAGAGCCCGCCGGGCGACAGCGTTGTTGGCTGTACTGAATTCCAGTCCTACAGCTCCACCTGAGCCCAGGATTAACGAACCGCCCATACACAACAGTGCCGCCAGTTCGGCAGTGCGACAGGCGGCATCCTCTGAGTCCATGTGAGCAACTTCATTCTTTACCTCTTCGGCAAAAGACAAGGGGCTCACCTCCTTGGGTGTTTGAGATTATATCGTTTCAAATAGTAATGGAGTAATTCCGGTGAAAGGTCTGTGCGCAAGGCATTGATCAGATCAAAGAGAACGTTGGCCAATTTTTTTGTGTTATGCGTGGCGCCAGTCTCATGATCCACCAGATCGGCCTGAATCAGTGTCGCACCGGTTTCATTGATTTCCCGCTTATCAATGATGACGGGATGCTGTCCGGCTGCAGCATATTGCTGCAAAATAGCCGTATCAATGTCGCCGTTATTGGCCATGACGAAATCTATAATAGGGCCGCCGGCATACCGTTCGATGGCCTTAATATGATCGGATACAGTATAGTCATCGGTTTCCCCCGGCTGGGTCATAACATTACAGATATAAATCTTATTAGCCGAGCTGGAGCGGATAGCCGCAGCGATTTCCGGAACCAGCAGGTTCGGCATAATACTCGTATACAAGCTTCCCGGTCCCAGGACGATAGCATCTGCATCACAAATCGCCTTGACGGCAGATTGGATAGCCCGGGGCTTTTCCGGCGTTGTAAATACGCGTTTGATTTTACCGTGCTCCCGTGCTTTTGGAATTTGTGATTCCCCCTGCACAATCGTACCGTCAGCCATTTCCGCGTTGAGGAGGATTTTATCGGCTGACGAGGGAATCACCTTGCCGCGTACTTTTAATACTTTGCTCGTCGCATCCATGGCCCCTTCTACATCGCCGAGTACTTCAATGAGTGCGGCAATGAAAAGATTGCCGAAGCTGTGCCCGGTCAAATTGCCACTGCCGCCAAAGCGATGGGCAAAGAGTTTTTCCATGAGACCTTCTTTATCAGCCATGGCAACCAGACAGTTGCGTAAATCTCCAGGAGCTATGATATCCAGGTCCTGGCGTATCCGACCGGACGACCCGCCATCATCGGCTACAGTAACGACAGCCGTGAGGTTATAGGTTTTGGTCTTAAGGCCCCGGAGCATAACCGAAAGACCCGTGCCGCCACCGATGACGACTACTTTAGGTCCCTTCGTCAATTTTAGATTGGAAAGAATCAGTTCACTGATATTCCCGGATTCGTTCGGTACGACTACGTCCAGCATCGTCCGGATCAGCCGGCGTGTCGACCAGCCCATGACGACAATCCCCAGGATCAGGATGACGATGCCCAGACTGGCCAGAACCGTATAGTTATAATGGCCCGTCGCTTCATAGAGCATACGGAAGGTCCACTCTTCGATTTGCCCGATCCATTGATAGTTAAAGGTCAGGACAATGCCGAAGCTGGTACACATCATGCCCAGGCCGAAGAGAAACAGCCAGCGTTTGATATGCAGGCCGGGATGAAGCCACTTAAAAAAATGCACGATATGACACCTCCCGTTATACGTCTTCCTTTTCGTAACCCGGCGCGTCTTCTTCTACGTCATTTTTGCTAAGGTCCCGATGTTCAATATTGACATCGACACCGGCTTCTTTCAAATGGCGATACATTTCTTCAGCCATGCAAACGCTGCGGTGCATACCACCGGTACAGCCTACGGCAATGACGAGCTGGCTCTTGCCTTCGCGTTCGTAGTTGGGCAGGAGAAAATCAATCATGTCAAACCATTTTTCCTTAAAGGTCTGCGTTACCTGGAAGCCCTGCACATAATCGCGCACAGCCGGCACGCGGCCTGACTTATGGCGGTATTCATCGACATAGAACGGGTTGGGCAGAAAACGGACGTCTTCTACTATATCCGCATCAATGGGCATACCATGCTTAAAGCCAAAGGAAACGACCGTTACGGTCATCGTTTTCCGGCCTGTACCGAAGGCATAGCGCTTGCGCAGCATATCCCGCAGCTGGCTGGTTTTCAAATTACTCGTATCGATGATAAAATCAGCCCGGTTGCGCAGCATAGCCAGGCGTTCCCGTTCTTCAGCAATGCCTTGGCTGATCCGGCCATGCTGGGCCAACGGGTGGATACGCCGGGTTTCTTTATAGCGGTTGATCAGTACCTTATCCGATGCTTCCATAAAGAGAATTTCATAGGAAACACTCTGCTTTTCCAATTCCTGCAGCGCCTGGGCCATCGCATCAAAAAACTGGCCGCCCCGGATGTCGGCAATCAGTGCAACGTGACGAACCCGTTCGCCTCCCTTGACGCACAATTCCGCGAATTTCGGAATCAATACAGGAGGCAGGTTATCAATACAGAAATATCCCATATCTTCCAGCACTTTCATGGCCTGGCTCTTGCCAGCACCTGACATGCCGGTAATAATTATCAGGTGAAACGGGTCCATAAGGTACCTCCTTTACAAGACGAATTTCTCAATAGCCTTTGCTACGCCATCTTCATTGTTGGATGCCGTCACATAATCTACCTTTTCGCGTACTTCCGGTACAGCATTGGCGACGGCTACGCCGAAGCCGGCTTCTACCAGCATTGGCAGGTCGTTCATGCCATTGCCAAAGCTCATGACATTATCTGTCGTGATTCCATAAATATCGCACAACCGTTGTAAGCAAACTCCTTTTGATATCCCCTTGGGCACGATTTCCAGGAACGTGGGTTTGGAGCACATAATATCAAATTTCCCGGGCATGGCGGCTTCTATTTCTTCAGCGCGGCGCAGTAATTCTTCATGTTCATCGCAGGACAAGAGCTTGTCCGGTGCGCCCTGCGGAGTGTAAAAGGCATCGCCGCAAACAACGGCATGAGAATGGGTAATCCGTTCATAGTCTGCGACCCAGTGGTTATACGTAGCTACGCGTAAGACGTCATCAATATACGATTGCATCATCCAGCCCTTTTCCTTTGCCATGGCCAGAACCTGTGCTGCATCAGACTGGGGGATGGGATGACTGTAAAGAATCTTTTTCGATTCCAGCGTCTGAATAAGGCCGCCGCCAAAGAGCATCATGGGAATATCACCCAGACCAAGCATACGGCCATAGGGGCTGGCAGTCGCATACATACGGCCTGTCGCAATCATGATATGAATGCCTTTGTCCTGTGCTTTCTTAATCGTCTGTAGCGTATAATCCGATACGGTTGTATCATCACGGATCAACGTGTCATCTAAGTCAATTGCGATCATCTTAATCGGATACTTTGGTGTTGCTGTCATTTGTTCCCTGCCTCCAGTCGAAAGGAATACCTGCCGGTTCTTCCTTCGTTACAGTATTTGCTTTATCTGTATAAGTTAAATCATCGGCATATTCCTCTGCCAATTTATCAATTTCTTTTTGTTGTACTGTTGTAGCACGTGCCCGGTTCTGCAACGCCGTAGCGATCATATCCCGTAATTCTACACGGCTCAGTTCATAAGCCGGCGAAAATTTCGACATATCTGCACCGGTCAGCCCGGCCTTTGTCAAATCCCTGGCATACGTATATTCCCAGCTGTGCCGTTCTATGGCAGCAAAAGGATTCGGTGCATACGGATTATACGCCATTACCGTACTACCGGCACAAAGAGCCAGCGCAACTAGCAGCAGTCCCATACGTTTCATCATCGGTACTCCTTTCCCGCCTGTAGTCCGTGAAAAATAAATACGCTCCCTAACCTGCTGCCTGATAGTCAGCTACGAAAGAGAGCATACCCGTGTAAGTTCAATTATTCTGCGGCTTTTCCTTCCGCCTTATTTTCAGCCGGTTCTTCCGCTTTAGTTTCCGGTGCTGCCGCAGCGTCATATGCAGTGGTGCTTTCCAGTTCTTCATCAGGAACGATATCATCCAACAAGCGCAGCTGGCTGGACAGGATATTGCGGCATTTCGCTTTAAACGTATTGATCTGCGCCTTCATCTTATCCACATCCTGCTGTGTTTTCTGCAGGCTCAGCGTCGTTTCGTCCATCATTTTCTTCTTTTTATTTTCTGCTTCCTGTAAAATTAAATCGGCTTCTTTGCGGGCTGATACTTTTACATTTTCTGCAGTTTGCTGGGCCAGCATAAGCGTACTGTTCATCGTAGCTTCCATCTTTTCATACTGTGCCAGCTTATCTTGGAGTTTTTCACATTTTTCTTTTAACTCACAGTATTCCCGGTATACCTTTTCATAGTCGCCGGCCAGGTCGTCCATAAAGGCGTCTACATCTTCTTCGCTATAGCCGCGAAAACCGCGTTTAAATTCCTTATTATGAATATCCATTGGTGTTAACATGATATGTTCCTCCTAAATTCCCGACGGCTTATAGCCTGCTTTGTGCCGTTCGGAACCGCCTTGCTATATGTAACGCTTCAGCAGTACGCCAATCCGCCCCTTACGGGACGTGCCCGTAATTTCCGCCAATTCCATCCGGCCCTTGCCGCGCAGGGAAATGACATCCCCTTCACGTACTTCCTGACTCGGACTCTTGGCGGGCTGCCAATTGAGCTGTACCCGTTCTCCCTTGATGGCTTCTGCCGCTTTCGTCCGGGAAATGCCAAATCCGGACGAAGCAATCGCATCGAGACGCAACGACGCAACCGTCGTCTTTATCTCTTTGATCTTTTCTTCTTTCGGGGCAATATCAGACAAAGGGATCTCTTCTACTGTGACGTGAACCATGGCGATTTTCAAAAAGTTTTGTTTCAGATACTGTAATAAGGCTGCTTCAGCCAGTATGACAGCACCATCATCATGCATAATGATATCACCAAAACGGCTACGGTCAATACCCAGTCCCATAAGTGAGCCCAATACATCGCGATGGCTGAGTAAGCGGTACCGGGCATCCCAGGAGACACGGCAGGCCACGATGCCAAAATCGACAGGACCTGCATAGTCGTCGCGCACAAAAGCCAGACGAACCCGTTCTGCCCCCTGATAGCCACCGGATACTTTCAGCACCAGTCCGGGAGCAGAAGCCTGGATCGTTTCGCCAATCTGCACAGCACCTGGCGAGACAAATTCACTCACCGCATAGGGTCGTCCCTTTTCCGTGTTTTCTGCCAGATCGATCAGCCGTGCTGCCAGCTCACCATTGTCCGTCCCTTTATAGTATCGAATTATTCTGTCTCGATTTTTCACACAAACGCCTCACATCTCTTATTGCTTTTGATTGCCGCCTTCAGAATCCTTCCAGGCCAGCTGGGCTGTAAAATCACCGTATTCATGTTTGCTGTGATCTACAGTTACATTGCTGGGTACACAGAGAAAGATATCCTTGCCAACTTTTTGGATATTGCCGTCGAGGGCATACGTTGCGCCACTGACAAAATCGACAACCCGCTTGGATGTATCCGGCGAGGTACCTTCAAAATTGATAACAACCGGTTTGCGGTCCCGCAGGAAATCAGCAATGCTCTGGGAATCGTCAAAGGACTCCGGTTCGACAATCATCATCTTTAAGGGCCGTTCCATCTGTGCCGCTCCCAAAGCAGGACGCCGGCTTTGTGCTACTGCCCGATGGGATTGACGGGGTTCTTCTTCCATTTCGTCTTCTTCTTCAAAGTCTTCGTCCGTTTCGTAGATATCGTCATCATCTACACCGCCGCCTACTTTGCCTACTGCGTTGTTCCACATTCTTCTTAATCCCTTTAATGCCATGGTTGTTATTATCCTCCTTAATAATTACGTGGCCCAAAAATGGCAGTCCCTACACGCACCATATTGGCCCCTTCTTCGATTGCTATTTCAAAATCATGTGTCATGCCCATCGATAAATAACAGATCTGACCTTCAGAAAATTTCTTCTTCATATCTTCATACAGCGCATGAGCAATACGGAAAACAGGACGGACTTCTTCCAGATTTTCTGTATTCTGTGCCATACACATGAGGCCGCGCACCCGGACATGGGGCATTTCCTTTGCCAATTCACAAAGCTGGGGGAACTCTTCTACTTCCACGCCTGATTTCTGTTCTTCCCGTGCCACATTGACCTGTAGCAGGATATCCTGTACCTTATCGATTTTTCCGGCTTCTTTGTCAACGGCCCGCAGCAAATGCTCCGAATCGATGGAATGGATCAGATCAAAATGGGCTACAGCTTGTTTTGCCTTGTTCGTCTGCAAATGGCCGATAAGATGCCACGTCAAGTGATTATCGGGAAATGCTTCCATTTTCCCTAGTGCTTCCTGTACGCGGTTCTCACCTACATCAGTAACGCCACACGCCGCTGCTTCTATCATGCATTCTACAGGATGATTTTTCGTCACGGCAATCAACGTAATTTCATCGGTTCTATGTACCCGGGCGGCAGCTTCGGCCATACGTGTTCGTATTGTTTCAAGATTTTCTTTAATCAACTATATCCCCCCGTTGTATCTGTAAAATATAGCACTTATTTTATTATATATACTACAACAGATAAATGCTAGTAGTTTTGCTTACCTTTTAAAAAAAACTCGCTCGTCTTTTACCTCCCCGGCGTCAGCATAGCAAACGCTCCCATCCGTCCGGTAATACTGTGGTCACGGCGATACGAGTAAAAACGGTCTGCCTCTTCATAGGCACAGGCTGTAGTCACATCGATATGCTCCGCCTGTACACCTGCGTCGACGAGCAATTGCCGGTTGGCCTGCCAAAGGTCCACCTGTATCTGTCCGGCGTCCGTCGTATACACACAGGCAGCGTAGTTTTTCCCCAGTTGGCGAAAAGCATCAGCCGTGCTTTCACTGACGGCAAAATGGGACCGTGAAATGGACGGGCCTACATAGGCCAGGATGTCTCCCGGCCGCGAGCCATAGACGCTTTCCATAGCAAACACGGTCTTAGCAGCCAGACGGGCAGCCGTACCGCGCCAGCCATCGTGGACGACAGCGCAGGCCTTCTGGACCGGATCGAGCAGGATGACCGGTACACAATCGGCAATGCACAAAAAGAGCATAGCTCCCGGCACATTCGTCATGAGCGCATCCGTATGGGCGAACGCATCGGCATAACTGCCGGCGCCGCGGCCAATTTCTGCTTTTCCTACGGCGACGACATGATCAGTATGAACCTGCTGGGCTGTCGTCAGCTGATTCAAGCTGGCACCTATATGTGTGCAGAGACGGCGCCGGTTTTCCAGCACAGCCTGTATGGAATCGCCGACGTGCAGCGCCAGATTTAATGAATCATACGGCGCCTGGCTAACACCGCCATTGCGGCCGGTGACGCCATGGCATAAGCCGGCCTGATGAAGGAGTTCGCTTTCTTCCCAAGCCAAGCCATCTGCGTGTTCAAGCCAACGTGTACCCATCAGTTACCTCCACAAATATGACAACGGCGGCAGCCGTCAAAGCACGGCCGCGTATAGGCCCCTTTTTCAGCCTGACGCAGTTCCTGCGTCAAATAATTCGGTACCAGGCCATTGTCGAGTGTATCCCAGGGCAGCAGTGCTTGCTCCGGACGCTTCGTATATAAGAAAGCATCGACGTCGAAGTGCATTTCTTTCGCAGCCCGTTTCCAGCCTTTAACTCCGCCATAGGTGTGGGCCAGTAATAAAAGCTGGCCTACGCGCCGGTCACCGCGAGAAAGCACGCCTTGGATGTAACACTGCCGCAAGGGTTCAGCCAAAATTTCGATGCGTTTATCATGTGCCAATCCTTTTCGGATATGATCCAAGCGTTTTTCTACCGTTTTCTTATCGGTCATGGCCATCCACTGGAAGGGCGTCATCGGTTTGGGTATAAACGGATTGATACTCAGGGTAATCCCGGCACTATTGCCGATGGCGTCCATATGAGCCCGTACGCGGTGTGTCATGTCGATAATACCTTGTATATCTTCATCTGTTTCCCACGGCAGGCCAATCATGATGTACATACGCACCTTATGAATACCCGCTGCCGTGCAGAGATCAATGGAGTGCAGCAGATGCTCCTCGTTAATCCCCTTATTGATGATATTGCGCAAATGGTCACTGCCCGCTTCCGGCGCCAGGGTAATCGTTTTCTGTCCACTTTCCGCAATCCCCTTGACGATAGTCGGCGTAATCGAATCGGCCCGCAGGGAGGCACAAGAAAAGGCCAGCCCCTGGTCACGGATGAAGGTAACCAGCTCGTCAATGTAGGGATAGTCGGAAATAGCCGCGCCCATAAGACCTATCTTCTTGCCCAGTTTCTTGCCTCGCAGGACAGCCTCCTTGACGTATTCCAGGGGCCGTACGCGCGGCCGCCGGTAACAATAACCGGCCATACAGAAACGGCAATGCCGGCCACAGCCCCGGGCAATTTCAATGAGGTACATGGCACCAAATTCCGTATCAGGCGTGGCAATAACCGTTTCACCAGGCTTTGTCAGTTCGTGCCACTGCCGCCGTACATGCTCCGGCGCGCCTGCTTCCGGCACGATAGCCGTCAATTCACCGTCCTCATTATATACGTGCGTGTAGAGCGAAGGTACGTATACACCGTCCACCTGAGCCAGTCGTTGTAAGAGCTTCTGCCGGGTCATTCCCGGTTCGGCCTTCGCTGCCAGCCAGGCATCCAAAAAGGCATGGATCAGGTCTTCCCCTTCTCCTACGAGACAGACGTCAATGAAAGGGGTCAAGGGTTCAGGATTAAAGAAGGCTACAGGGCCGCCCATGACGACCAAGGGATCATCATCCTGCCGCTTAGCCGCTTCTACAGGCACGCGGCCTTGCTCCAAAATAAATGGCACGTTAAAATAATCCATTTCAAAATTAATAGAAAAACCAATAATTTCGAAATCACAAAGAGGCCGCTGGTTTTCCAACGTCAGCAAAGGAATGTGGTCTTTATCGTACAGCTTTTGCAGGTCCTTATCAGGAAGAAAGGCCCGCTCACATTGAAAGTCACCACGCCCATTGACCTGCTGATAAATGATTTGCAGCCCCAGATTACTCATGCCCGTTTCATACGTATTGGGGTAGCAGATGGCCATCGTATGACGACTGCCAAAGGGATACCGCACATAGCCCGTTTCCCGATCAAGCTGATCCGTCAATTTCTTTTCTATTTGCCAGCGCATATCCTGTCTCCTTTCATCGCGTCGTTGCGTGTCTCTTATTGTAACACACTGCCTAAAAAGTGGCTAGTAAAAACACCGCTTCCGTTCTTGTCAAAGAATAGCCTTTATAGTAGAATATATGTATATGTAAACAATTACAGTGCAGGGTAAATTTTTATTAAAGGGATGATCCGTACATGAAGCAGAAATGTGTTGAATTGAGCCAGTTTGAGTGCGAGTTGATCGTTGCTTTCGCACGTCAGCCGAAAACAGCTCCTGTTTCAACAAGTTTATGCCGTGCTATTTTCCGTCGTTTAGAGGGCAAGCCGGCATTTGCCAGAACCACCGTAGAAGTACATGAAAAGAGCAGCGTAACTGTTCATCCGGTCGCAGCGGAAAAATGATCAGCTCTTTAAAAATCCCCCATCTCGTGATGGGGGATTTTTTATGTCTCATTTACGCATTTCTCATTTCCTGCTCCAAGCGCTTGGCAGCCGCGATTCCGGAAGGCGTCCGTGCCAAACCGCCATCAGAGGTTTCCTTTAACGCTACCGGCATCATCCTGCCAATTTCCGCCATGGCTTCGACGACTTCATCGGGCGGAATCATACTGCGCACGCCGGCCAGTGCCATTTCTGCTGCTGCCAGGGCCATAACTGCCAGGCAGGCATTGCGTTTGACACAAGGCACTTCAACCAGGCCGGCAACAGGATCACAAGCCAGGCCGAGCGTATTTTTCATACATAAGGCCATCGCTTGCAGGATGGCATCGTTAGAACCACCAGCCAGCTGCGTAGCTGCAGCTGCAGCCATAGCAGCTGCCGTGCCACATTCAGCCTGACAGCCGCCTACAGCCCCGGCCACGCAGGCATTGCGGGCTACGACCTCACCGATTCCGGCTGCCGTAAATAAAGCGTCTACGTTAGCGTCTTCTGACGTTCCCAGTGCTTCACTTACAGCCGTCAGTACAGCTGGCACAATACCGCAGGAACCGGCTGTCGGGCAAGCGACGACTTTAAACATTTTGGCATTAGCCTCACTGACAGCCAAGGCATATACTTCTGCCTTACGGGCCATAGAACCCAGCAGTTTGGCCTCTGTGTGGGCCATTTTATCGGCATCGCCACCGACGAGACCACTTACGGACGTACCCGTATCGGAAAGACCGGCATCGATGGATTCCCGAAAGACAGCCAGTCTGGAAGCCATGCGCTGCCGTATGACAGCTTCGCTTTCTTCAGCTGCTTCCATTTCATGATGGACAATGACACCGGCCAGGGTCAGCTTATGTTTTTCCGCCTGCGCCTGTAATTCGGCCAGTGATTTATATTCGTATTCGTACATGACATCCTCCTATAACGGCGACAAGGTAACAACACTTTTGATCGCAGAAATATTGCGGATCAGATTGATGATTTCTTCCGGCACGGGGCTATCTGTGCAAACAATCATCACGGCATCTGCATGTTTGCCACTGCGGAAGACCTTCATGTTAGACACATTAATATGGCCAATAGCCAGAATGGTCGTCGCCTGGGCAATGATCCCGGGCTGATCATGGTGCAGTGTAATCAGCGTGTGTTCTTCGCCGCTAAGAGATACATCAAAGCCATTGATCTCACGAATTTCGATCTTGCCGCCGCCAAGAGACACACCCAGTACTTCCGCCTGGGCCCCGTGTTTTCCCGTCATGGCAATGCGCACCGTATTCGGATGGTTCACTTCCGCATCAGAACGCTGCAGTGTAATTTGCAACCCTGCTTTTGCTGCCAGCTCAAAGGAATTGCGCAGCCGCGTATCGTCGGCAGAAAAGCCCAGAAGGCCAGCTACGAGTGCTTTATCTGTGCCGTGCCCTTTATACGTTTTTGCAAAAGAGCCGTATACGGTCAGCGTCGCTGCTGCCGGTTCATCATGCAAGATTTTCCGGGCCATCAGACCAATTCTGGCAGCCCCGGCTGTATGGGAACTGGAAGGTCCGATCATGACGGGCCCGATAATATCAAATACACCCACGTTTTTTCTCCTTTCAGGTCAAAGAAATACTCTTGCCTAAGTGCAAGCTGTAAATATAGGTTTCTTTCACAGGGCAGCGACTGATCTGCTCCGTTGCTGCTTTGTAAATATCCAGCTGGATGGCATAGCGCTGGCGAAAGGCTTCTTCTGTCTCCAGGTGATCTGTTTTATAGTCGACGAGAACCCACGCATCGCCTTCTTTAAAGAGGCAGTCAATAATGCCCTGTACCAGTATTTCTTCCCCCGCCTCTGCGTCAGCCAGAAGCCCCCGGGCCGGCAAGAGTACACTAAAAGGATATTCCCGGTGTACCTGGGGCGATGCAGCCATGCGCTGCCCCAGGGGGGACTGGCTGAACGACAGCAATTCCGGCAAGCGCAACAGCTTTGCCTCTTCGGCCGTAAAGAAGCCCTGTTCCTGCCACTGCTGTACCTGTTGCTGCAGGTCCTCCAGCGTCAGTGCATGCTGCAGCTGCAAATGCTGCATGGCCTTATGCATGGCCGTACCACGACGGGCACCGGTAACCTGGTCTTCTTCCTCCTGCAGCCACGGCGGCAGTTCGGCGAATACATCGTCGTCCTGCGGCTCCGTGCCTGCTCCCGGCGCAGCCAGTTTCTCTTCCTCTGCCAGTTCTGCAAAGAGGCGGCGCTGATACTGCTCTTTAATTTCCGATACAGAATATTTGGCGGCCGTGTGCGTAGCCTGTGGGTAGTCATATTGCCAGGACAGCGTCTTATCGAACCAGGCCGGCCAGGCAATACCTGTAGGCTTGCCAGCCTGCACACTAGCCAGGAGAGAATCCGTTTCGCTCTCCCTTTCTGCCACTGCCTGTGGCGTAACACTGCGATGCAGCGTTACCTGCCAAAGGCCGCGGCGCCACGTTCCATCTAAGCCGTTGAGGACGCTTTTATCCATTTCCTGCCATTCGTCTTGGCCGGCAAAAAGGGGCATGAGCCAATCCAAATACGTGCGTCCCTGGGCCGGGTCCAAATGCTGCTGCCAATGTTCCCACGCCGTGTCCAAATGGTTGACACTGCCTACCATAATCAGTTTGTCCCTGGCCCGGGTCATAGCAACGTATAAAATACGCTGTTCTTCCGCCCGTCCTTCCCAGCCCAGCTGGGCTTTCAGATCATTCCAAATGAAGGTCGGTGTCGAAATACGCCACTCACTGTCAAACTGCCTGAGGCCTATGCCCAAGGTCTGATGCAGCAAAATATCCCGGGACAAATCCCGTTCATTAAACTGCTTGCCCATATCGGCAATGACGACCACTGGGAATTCGAGGCCCTTGCTCTTATGAATGGACAAGATACGGACGACATCTTCTCCTTCTCCCAAGACCTTAGCCGGCGCCAGGTCAATCTCATCGTCCTGCATCTGGTCAATGAGCTGCAGATAGCGGAACAAGCCGCGATAACCGGCAGCTTCATACTGCCGGGCCCGTTCGTACAGTGCCTTTAAATTCGCTTCCCGTACAGCCCCGCCGGGCATACCGCCGACGTAGTGCAGATAGCCCGTATCCTGATAGATCTGATAGAGCAGCTTGGCTACGCTGTTGCGGCGGCTGAAGGTACGCCACGTTTCCAGAGATTGGCAAAACGCCTGCAGCTCCGTTGCCCGTTCGGAATCAGCCAGACCGTCTATATAGGCAGGCAAATTCTGCCAAAGCGTGGCCGTACCCGAAAGACGCAGGGCCGACAATTCTGTTTCATCCAGGCCGACTAAGGGAGAGCGCAGCACCGCTGCCATAGGCAGATCCTGTTCAGGATTATCGATACAGCGCAGGAGAGACAACATCACCTGGACCTCGATGGCCGCAAAATAGCCGCCGTTTTCATCGGCATACACAGGAATGCCGGCAGCCTGCAGGACTTGGGAAAGAACCTGGGCTTTATCCTTTACAGAACGCAAAAGGATGACCATGTGGCGCCACGAAAGAGGTTCCAGCGTACCATCCTTGCGCTGGACGCAGCGGCCTGAATCATACAGGGCCCGCAGGCGCTGGGCAATGAGCCAGCCTTCCTTTTCAAGGTTCGTCATTTCTACATTTTCTTTTAGCGCTGCTTCGTCACTGTTCGCCCGGCGCAGCTCATCGGCAAAGTCCGTACTGTCCCGGTCCAGCAGATGTACCTCTACGGTGCCGCCGAGCCAGCGTTCATCCGTACAGGGCGGCCGGCCTGGATAGAGCTTTTCCCGTTCTCCATAGGTCATGCCGGCAGAGGTTTCGGTCATTACATTTTCAAAGAGCTCGTTTACTGCCGCAAGGACCGTTTCGTCGCTGCGGAAATTGCGCGCCAGATCGATACAGCGCTGAACCGCTGCCGGATCACGGCTATACGCCTGATATTTTGATAAAAACAAGGTCGGATCGGCTAAGCGGAAGCGGTAAATGCTCTGCTTGATATCGCCGACCATGAAGCGGTTGTTTTCCCTGGATACAAGCTGGGCAATCATTTCCTGTACGCCATTGGTATCCTGATATTCATCCATGAGTACTTCCTGAAAGGTCTGGCGCAATTCTTCTGCCGCTGCCGAAGGAATAACATGGTCCGGCGTCGACGCAGGATCACGCAGGATCTGAAGACACAAGTGTTCCAAATCGTTGAAATCGACCCAGCCCTTTTCTTTCTTGGCTGCCCCATAGGCAGCAGCAAAGTCACGGGTTACCTGCACCAGCCCTTTGACATAGGGCTGTAACGCCCGGAGACTCGCAAGCCACGCTTCATCGGTACCGGCAAAAAAGGTTTCTACCAAGGTGTTGACTTGATTTTTTACGTCTTTGCGCACAATATCCTTGCAGTAATCCCAGCGGTCCTTTTCCGGCGCCTCCAGTTTGCGCAGGGATACAATACGTGTAAATTGTATCGCCTTCATAGCCAGACGCAGGCCCAGCCAGGTTTCTTGATCGTACGCATTCTGTAACATCTGGCACTCTGCTTCCAGCTGTTCGCGGCCCGTATCGAGGCGGACCGAAAAAGCCAGGCTGTCAATCGCCTCGTGCAAGCGGCGGATGGACGACGCCAGCTGTACCTTGACATAGCGCATAATCGGCTGACACCACGGCAACTCATCAATAGTTGTCTGAGGCCCCAGATCATAATTAGCCGCACTCTGTTCCAGCCAATAGTCTGGCCAAGGCGAACTGCGGGAAAAGGTATATAAGCGGATGATTTCTTCCATGAGCGCTTCATCGCCATGTTCGTCACCAAACATTTCCGCCAGGGGATACAAAACCTGGGCCTTCTGTTCGTCTTCATAATATTGTAAAAAGAGGTCTTCCAATACGCGATGCTGCAACAGAATCAGCTCTTCCTGACCGGCAACGGTAAAGCGGGGATCTATATTGATACGATAGAAATACCGTTTGATGACAAACTGGCAGAAAGAATGGAGCGTTGAAATGTGAGCCGAAGGCATGAGCGCCAGCTGCCGTTCTGCCATGACCGTATTACCACTGGCCAGTTCTTTGGCCAGCGCTGCGGCAATACGTTCCCGCATTTCTGCAGCAGCCGCCTTGGTAAACGTAACGACGAGCATTTCCGTAATATCAATGGGCTGTTTGGCATCGAGGAGGCGGCGAATAATCCGTTCGACTAAGACGGCCGTTTTGCCAGAACCGGCTGCGGCCGACAAGAGCAGGGTTTGCTGGCGGCTATCAATGGCCGCCTGTTGTTCCTTAGTCCAGGCCATGTTTTTCATCTCCTTCCTGCTTAATGCGTGCAATGAGCTCATCGGCACTGAAATTCGCCACGAGTTCATAGCAATTGTCATGCGTATGCGGATCAAAGGCACAGACGGCATGATACGCACAGTAGGTACAACGGCTCTGATTCTTCAGCAATAGAGGCATAATGGAAATCTCACCGTCAGCCATGCGGCCGGCAATATGAAAAATACGTTTTTCTGCCAGCTTTAAGGCGCTAAGCCACCATTCTGCAGGATACACCGTATTCCAGGAGGTCGTCAGCGTCCCGTCTTTCTTGACGTTCAGATTGACAAAGGACGACGCCTTTTCCATGGACGTGTCCAGACTGGCCATGAGCTCCGGATTATCCAGATAAAAGCCTTTCATCCGGTGTTCCTTATTATATAAGTCTTCCTTTTCCGTCTGATCCAGCAAGGAATTGGCCGTTTGCTTTTTGCTGCGTACATAGCAGTACAAAATGGCTGCCGGCAAAGCCGGAGGCTGAGTATTGCGCAAGGCCACGTCCATATAGGTCAAGAGCTGTAACTCAAGACCTGTATAGATTTTCCCCAAATCGAGGACCGTATGGCCAGATTTATAATCGATAATGATGACATACGTAACGCCGTCTTCGCAAAACGTATCTACCCGGTCAATTTGTCCTGTGACGATGACGTCTATGCCATTAGGCAGGCTGAATTCCAAGGCCGGCCAAGCCTCGGCGCCGCGGCCAAAGCCTTTTTCTACAGCGGCCATATGGAAATTGGAGACAGCATTAAATTCACAAAGACGGGTCACTGTCCGGATGAGCACTTGAATGAGCCGGCCTTTAATTTGTACGAAGTAGGCATTGGACATGAGAATATCGTTCTGGATATGCGGTGATAATTCTTCTACCACCTGCAGACACAAGGGCGCTATCTCTTCTTTTTTCAAATCATGCCACTGCCGTCCATCCTGAAGGAGCCAGGCGCCCATACGCCGCAGTGCTTCGTGAACGAGCACGCCCAGGTCAGGAGCGGTAAAGCGCTGCAGCCGTCGTTCTTCCAGCTTCAGGCCGTATTGGGCAAAATAGGCAAAGGGGCATTGCCGGTAACTTTCAAAGCGGGTGACTGAACCGACAATTTTTCCTTTAGGTGCATAGAGACCGCGTACAATGGGCTGGGGCAATACGCTGGCCTTATTATGATAGAACAAACCTTGTACGGCCTGTTTGGCTGCCAGGCTATAGCCGTGTGCCAAAGCCCAGTCATAGAGCGACCACCATAGATCATGTACCGGTTCCTGCTCTACAGCCGGACGCAGCATGACCGGCAGGTATTTCAAGGCTTCCGGCAGGGAGACAATATAATCCTGTGCTGTGGCCAACGTAATTTCATCCATTTCCCGCCGCACTCCGGAAACATAGCCCTTATCGAGGAGCTGCTGGATCCACAAAGATGGTGACAGGGCATCCCCCTGTTCATCGGCTAAGGCGTAACTCAAATAGACGCGTTCACTGGCCCGGTGGACAGCCAGATAAAAGAGGAATCGTTCCTGGAGAGAACGGAACCGGCTGCCCGGCCCCAAGGTAAAACCGGCACTATTCAGAGCCTTTCGTTCCGTATCATTCAGCAGTCCTTCGTCACCACTATGCTGGGGGAAGACACCATCATTAAGGCCACAGACAAATACAATACGGCCGCGCATCGTGTAGCCACGTTCGATGGACGTTACCATAACGTGGTCGAGTGTCGGCGGAATGACGCTGAAGGTCATAGTCCCCAGTCCATCCTCTACCATTTGGGAAAATTCGTCTACATTTGTCTCGTCAGCACCGCAAAGGGTGACGATTTCATTGAGAAACGCCAAGAGCTTTTTCCATACCTGTTCATGCTCTTTGCTCTCTAACGTCCGTCCTGCAGTGTCATCGTCCTGCCGCCACTGGCGCAATACGTCCGGCACGCCAAGGTGCTGCAAAAACTGATACAACAGGGTACACCAATCACGCAGGGTTTTTGCCTTCTGTGCCGCCTGCCAATAGGGAATTACCAGATCGCGTACACGCTGGCGCAGGCCGTTGATTTCTGCCAGCGCCTCTTCTGTTTCGCTATCGGCCTGGTCCCCGGGCTGAAAATAAGGGCGATAGTAGTAGGTCCACGCAGCATCGCGCAGCCAATGACGGCCTGTAATACCGTTAGCCAGGCAATAATTTTCCAGAATATCTACTTCATGCCGGGACAGGGGAAACAGATCCGTTTTGAGCAGGCGGAATACAGATTCATGGGACCAGTTAGAGCGCAGGAGAGCCAAGAGCGAAGACACGACGGCTACAGCCGGATGGGACAGCATAGGCCGCCGATAGTCTGTAAAACAGGGAATACCATAGGCCGGAAAAATACGTTCTGCAATCGTATCATAGAGACCGCTGGCACGAGTCAGAACGAGAAAATCACGATAGCGGTACCCATGCCGGACCAGGCGCGAAATACGCCGGGCAATGGCATCGATTTCTGTATTTCTGTCCAGACATTCCGAAACGATAACTTCCTCTACAGGTACATCCTGTACAGCCAGTACAGGCTCAAAAAAGCCATCTGTAAAGCGCCTTACGCCTGTAACCTCCGGATCAGGCAGCGTTTCTGTTTCCAATTGGGGAAAAACCTTGCGCAGCGTCCGGTACACATCCCAGGGACGATGAAAGAGCGCCGTATCCAGTGACTGGCGTTGTAAATGTTTGGCATCCATGGCCAGAGTAATCGTCAGGGATACGGCATGCTGTTCGATCACCTCGAGAACTGTGAGCTGCTCCGGTGTAAACCATTGGAAACCATCTACCCAGACGCGGGCGCCTTGCAAAAACGAGTAATCCGGCAATTCCTTTGCCAGCAAGGTCAGCGTATCATCAACACTGCCAAAATGGTCTGACAAAAAGGCCAGATATTTTTCATACAAGATAGAAATATCCGTCAGCTTATGTGATAAAGTGAGACTATCCAAGGTTTCTGCAGCCTGCTTCAAATCTTCCGGCGTAATACAGAAAGAGCGGCATTCCATTAGAAACTGGCCCATAGTTGTCACAAAATTGGGCTGTTGTGCCGCTGTCCTAAGGACAGTCAATTCTTCCCCGTATTGCCGCAGCAGCCGCTGCAAGATGAGGTGCCGCGATAGCTCAGATAAAGATTCGTGTTCTTTGCCACGTTCCTGAAACACTTGAAAGGCCAGGCGGGAAAAGCCAAAAATTTGGGTTCCCATAAAGCCCCGGCCTGGCGTAGACGCGGCAAAACGCCGTTCTACACTATAGGTTGCCTGATCAGGCACTAAGAGAATCGCCTGGTTTCCTTGGTCTGCCCAGGCTTTAATTTGCGAAAAGCAGTATTCTGTTTTGCCACTGCCGGCCTTGCCGAAGAGGACCGTAACCGCCATAGCCGTTCCTTCTTTCTATAAAAAATTGGACCTATCCATTCACGTAAACCTATTTTATCATACCTAGGCAGAAGACTGCTATCCTCTATAGGAGAGGGATGAATGCCCTTTTTGAATAAAATAACAATCATGAAATAAATTAATATGATATATAACAAAACATATAAGCGATAGAAATCCAAAGGGGAAGGTGTATAAACCATGTACTAATGGTTAAGCAACAAATCAAATTCTCTGCGCACGGACAACGTCCGCTAGAAAAAAGACAAAAAAATAGGGTAATGACAGAAGCGTTCCCCGTCATTACCCCCAATTTTCTCTCAGGATCGTTGCCAGCCTGTCAGCCGTTCTGTGGCCGGTACCGCTGAAGCCATTTTAAATCATAGGGTTCATAGGTCACATTCGCATAGGCATCTACATCCATGACAGTGCCATCCCAGTCAGAATGGATAGCACCCGTTTGTTTAATCAGGATATCATATAAGATATTATACGTTACACCGGTTACCGGATCCGTTTCCACGATCGTGCTGTACGGCAAGGTTTTGTGATAGGTCAATTCCATGCCCTTATAGTCAAAGTGGAAACCACAGCGCATACGGCAGCCATCCAGCCCCGTATAGGTTGCGATTTTCTTCAAATCATGAAGAATCTTATCACCTTTTTCCTCATACAGGTTATCCGGCGTCGTCGCCGTATAGTCAAAGCGGAATTGTACAGACGCGCCGGGAATCTTATAGAACCGGTCAAGATATGGGACGAGTTCCCGCGCCGGATAGTCTTTATACAATACGCAATTAATACGGAACGGTACAGCCAAGCGCCCTAATAAATCATCATTTGATTCCACTACATAGTGCTGCATATGGCGGGACACATTGATGCACGTAATCTTATCCTTGTTCCGTTCTGTAAATTTGACAATATCGTCTTCACTCTGAAATTCAAAGACAGGCAGTGTCGTATTGATATATACCTTGTGCGTCGCCGGAATTTCATCCAGCATGACCTGTAAGGCTTCCAAATTAGCAAAAGGTTCTCCGCCGGTAAAGACGAAATCACAATACGGTGTAATCTCATTCATCCGTTTAATACTGGCACAAATCTTTTCTACTGAAAAACCTTCCGGATGGGCGTACTCTGCCTTATTGATACAAAAAGGGCAATGATTACGGCAATTATACGGTACAAAGATAGTAACGGTAGCTCCGCCTTCCCGCGTTTTGTATGGATGTTTTTCTGTGTTCATAGTGGTTGCAGCATTGCTCACCTGCGTTTGGATCATATAGTTATTCGCCTCATATTCTAGTTATTCTGATATATTGCATCCTATAATAGTGTTACCCCGAACAAAAAGATAGATACTTCTGTACGGGGCAACAGGATATACAAAAAGCATAAGCGTCCATAACCATTTTATCATAAAAGACTAGGTCGTCAAGTGGACGGATCCGACTTATAGAAGTCAGCGCTTCTAAGCAGTATACAATTTTACATACTCGTCAATGCCTGGGAAATCTCTTGGGCCGTTTTCTGCACTTCCCGGATAAGGGAAGGCATCGTTTCTTCTGTAATACGGGAAATAGATCCGGATACGCTAATGGCTGCCACAATCTTTCCCTGGAAAAAAATAGGTGCTGCTATACACGTCATGCCATTTTCCACTTCTTCCCGTTCCACTGCATAGCCCTGACTGCGTATCTTCTTTAATTCTTCCAAGAGGTCGTCCCAGTCGGTAATCGTATATTCAGTCATACGCTTCAAATCACAGCCTATATACTTTTTTACATAGTCTTCCGAATAGGCCATGAGACATTTGCCTGAAGCCGCACAATAACTGGGCCGCACGGCACCTACAGGCGGGGCTACATCAACGGAGTGACTCGATTTTATTTTTTCCAAAATGACATGCTGCGGATACGGGCCATCAATCCGTGTCAGTGCTGTCATGTGAACGCCTTCGTCACATTTTAAAGCCAATGCCTTGGCATACGGATAGGCAATCTTTTGAATCGATTGTTTTTCCTTAAATAACATGCCCAGAGAATAGAGTTCCAGACCCAGCCAGTACTTGCCGTTTTCTTCACTTTTACGGACAAAGTCATGCTGTTCCAGTGTGTCTAAGGTACGGCTGACCGTACTTTTATGGAGATTCAGCTTTTTACTGATTTCCGTTACGCTCAGAGGCGTTTCATATTGAATAAATAAATGTAATATGCATAGTGCCCGGTCTATCGATTCTATCATAGTATTCCTCCACATCTGTTGCGATGTTCGTAATAGTTATTGCACACAGCGATTATTCTATCTATCTATTTATTCATTATATAGAAAACCAAACGCCTGTCAAGAGACATGTCTAAGGGAAGCTGCTTCAATTACGCTGTAAATTTGCCTGCAGCAGATTATCTGCCAGGCGGGTTAGCAAATCACTGCATTCCAGTTTTTGCAGCCAGCTGTGTGGCACAGCTTGAGCTCCATACATGGTCCCGGCCATATTCCCGCATACGGCGCCACAGGAATCACTATCCCCATCCTGATTGCAAGCCATGATGACGGCATCCTTCAGCTTTTCTGTCTTTAAGAGGCAGTAGAGAGCCAATGCATATGCCTCTTCAGCTACCCAGCCCTGACCGATCCGTTTCATAGCCCGCCATGGTTCCCGGTCAGTCACGGCTTCATCAACAGCCCGGACAACAGCACTTTTTACATCTTCATAATACTTATGCTTTTGCAGAATCCGCAGTACTGCCGGTATCGTTTCGGCCAGAGGCTTGCCTTCGCTAAGGAGAGCAACGGATGCGCTAAGCATACCGGCCGAGAGGTATCCTGACGGGTTACCATGGGTCAGGCTGCCGGCCTGGCAGCCTACAAGAAAGGCCTTTTCCGGATCGCCTGCATAATATAAGCCTACCGGTGCAGCGCGCATGATAGAACCACAGCCTTTACTATTATTATTGGCATACTTACGTTCCGGGCAATCATTTTCTGCCAAAGCCTTGAGGCAGGTTTTGCCCTGAATGCGCCGGGCATAGAGATCCGGTTCTTCCATGACATTATAATTCCAGACCCTTTCATGGTCCTGCTGTTTCATCCATTCGGCCTGATCGGGACTGACCAATTCTTTGGTCTGCGTATAATACCAGCGCATATATGAACGATATAAACCCTCCCGTGGTTCCAGGTCATCATGCGCAGCCCACAAGAGACCGTCAGCTGTAAAAATAGACATCTGCGTATCATCAGAGATAATGCCTTTGCGATCATTCGACTCGAGCTTGAGAACAGTCCGCAGGCCATAGGAGCCAAACTTTTTATGTATCGTATATAAATCATCAAATTCGATAATATAGCCTAAGGCATCGCCTGTAGCCCCACCGAGCATGCAGCCCAGGAAGCGGTCACTCATATCCATTTTTACACCTCCATGTAATCCATTTCGTACGCTTTAGTTATAAATTAATTATAAAAAGCATTTACTTTTTGTATATATTATTATATTATATAAAGTTACACTCTTATTATAACAAAAATATTAGTAAATTTGCAATAACCCGGCAGGTCATTTCCTTTGGTCTGCATGATTGTAAAACAAAAAATCCCCTTTGCAGTTATCAGACTGCAAAGGGGATGACGTGTATTACATAAGGATTTTAGCCTTCGATTTCGGATACAACGCCGGCGCCAACTGTACGGCCGCCTTCGCGGATAGCGAAACGGAGACCTGCTTCGATAGCGATCGGTGTGATCAGTTCAACGTCCATTTTGACGTTATCGCCAGGCATGCACATTTCTGTGCCTTCCGGCAGCTGGATTACACCAGTTACGTCGGTTGTACGGAAGTAGAACTGCGGACGATAGCCGTTGAAGAACGGTGTATGACGGCCGCCTTCATCTTTTGTCAGGACATATACCTGAGCTTTGAATTTCGTGTGCGGATGAATCGTGCCCGGTTTTGCAAGTACCTGGCCACGTTCGATTTCTTTACGGTCAACACCACGGAGCAGCGCGCCGATGTTGTCGCCAGCTTCAGCGAGGTCAAGCAGTTTACGGAACATTTCTACGCCCGTTACGACGGTGTTCTTCGGTTCGTCAGCCAAGCCAACGATTTCTACTGCGTCGCCTACTTTAACCGTACCACGTTCAACACGGCCTGTAGCAACCGTACCACGGCCTGTGATCGTGAATACGTCTTCGACCGGCATCAGGAACGGTTTGTCCGTCGGACGATCCGGTGTCGGGATGTATTCGTCAACAGCAGCCATGAGGTCGAGGATGGACTGTTTAGCTTTTTCGTCGCCTTCGAGAGCCTGAAGAGCGGAGCCTACGATAATGGGTACATCATCGCCCGGATAATCGTAGGAGCTCAGGAGGTCACGAACTTCCATTTCTACGAGTTCGATCAGTTCCGGATCGTCAACCTGGTCAGCTTTGTTCAGGTATACAACGATAGCCGGTACGCCTACCTGGCGGGCAAGCAGGATGTGTTCACGTGTCTGCGGCATCGGGCCGTCAGCAGCGGATACTACGAGGATAGCACCGTCCATCTGAGCAGCGCCGGTGATCATGTTCTTTACATAGTCAGCATGCCCCGGGCAGTCAACGTGTGCATAGTGGCGTTTGTCTGTTTCATATTCAACGTGTGCCGTGTTGATCGTAATACCACGTTCACGTTCTTCCGGTGCTTTATCGATATCAGCATAGTCTTCGAATTTAGCATAGCCTTTTTCGGAGAGTACTTTTGTGATAGCAGCCGTCAGAGTCGTTTTGCCATGGTCAACGTGACCGATGGTGCCAATGTTAACATGCGGTTTAGTTCTTTCGTAATGTTCTTTTGCCATAATACAGTTTTCCTCCTTTTTAGGAAAAAATAAGCTAACCCATAGTAAGTATACTACATTTTCTCACAAAATCCTGCAAAAACCTATAATTTTCAAGGAATTTACAACTGGATATGCAAATAACCCCGAAATCGGGGTTATTTTGGTGTGGTGGCGGCTCGGAGATTCGAACTCTGGACACTGCGGGTATGAACCGCATGCTCTAGCCAACTGAGCTAAGCCGCCATGTGGAGCTATTGACCGGGATTGAACCGGTGACCTTATCCTTACCAAGGATACGCTCTACCGACTGAGCTACAACAGCATAAACTATTAAAGCTATGACCGTTCAACGCTTCTATAAAAAATTTGGTAGCGGGGATAGGACTTGAACCTATGACCTTCGGGTTATGAGCCCGACGAGCTACCAACTGCTCCACCCCGCGACATTAATGGTGGTGGGAGATGGATTCGAACCATCGAAGGCGAACGCCGGCAGATTTACAGTCTGCTCCCTTTAGCCACTCGGGAATCCCACCATGTTGGAGCCGACGATAGGACTTGAACCTACAACCTACTGATTACAAGTCAGTTGCTCTACCAGTTGAGCTACGTCGGCTCGTTCAACAGAACGTAGTTTATTATACATCATAACTTACTTTCTGTCAATATCTTTTCAAAACTTTTTTCAACTCATCTCTTAAGGATTAGTTATTTCAGTTCTGACGACTTGGTAAGTATAGCATGGCTTATCCGAAAATGCAAGACCTTTTTTTAAAAAAATTGAGGAGCCTGAAATACACTAGTTGTACTCCAGACTCCTCGGCTGCTGCTCTGTAACACCGGCAGCATTACTGATGTTATATAAGGTTAGTCCTGATCGTAATCCTGCAGGGCTGCTACGTGATGATACCCCTGGCCTTTGCCCTTATTGGCAAAGACGCGCAATACTTCCCGTGCTGTATCGAGAGAGGTCAGGCAGGGTACGGCCAATTCTACGGCCATACGGCGCAGATTAAAGCCGTCCCGTTCCGGATGCTTACCGAAGGTCAGCGTGTTGACGACGAGGTCGATTTTACCGTTACGGATGAGCGTAGCAATATTTTGGCCGCCTTCATGGATCTTCTTGACGACATCCACAGGGAAGCCCTGTTCGGCAAAATATTTGCCTGTACCTGCTGTGGCGATGACATGATAGCCCAATTCCTGGAAGCCCCGTGCCAATTGCAGTGCTTCTTCCTTATCACGGTCTGCCACCGTAACAAGGATCGTACCACCGGCAGGAATCTTCATCTTAGCGCCATTAACGGCTTTATAGAGTGCTTCCGAATAGGTCTTGCCAATCCCCATGACTTCACCGGTCGACTTCATTTCCGGTCCCAGGGCAATTTCGGCTAAGCCGATCTTGCTAAAGGAGAATACCGGTGCTTTAGCAGCTACATGCGGTTTCGGCGGCATGAGACCATTCGGATAGCCCATACCGGCCAGGGTTTCGCCTAAGGCAATACGTGTAGCCAGTTCGACCATCGGTACGTGCGTTACCTTGCTCAGGAACGGTACGGTACGGCTCGAACGGGGGTTTACTTCAATGATGTACAGTTTACCGCGTGAAACGACGAACTGGATATTGACGGCGCCTTTGACCTGCAGTTCCAGTGTGATGCGCGTCGTGTAATCGACAATCTGGTCGATCAGTGCATCGTCCAGGTGCTGCGGCGGATAGACGGCAATGGAGTCACCTGAGTGTACGCCAGCCCGTTCTACCTGTTCCATAATCCCGGGAATGAATACGTCTTTGCCATCAGAAATAGCATCGACTTCTACCTCACGGCCTACCATGTATTCATCGATCAGGATCGGATGATCCGGCGAAGCAATAACGGCTTCACGCAGGTACCGTTCCAATTCTTTTTCCGTATAGACGATTTCCATGGCCCGGCCGCCGAGAACATACGAAGGACGAACGATGAGCGGGAATTCCAATTCCTTAGAAACAGACATGGCTTCTTTATCGCTCGTGGCGATACGGCCATCGGGACGGGGAATATTCAATTTAGACAGGAGTTCATCAAAGCGTTCCCGGTCTTCTGCCCGGTCCATGCCGTCGACAGATGTGCCCAGGACCGTAACGCCCCGTTTCGCTAAGGGAGCCGCCAAATTGATGGCAGTCTGGCCGCCAAACTGGCAGATAACGCCAACGGGCTTTTCTTTCTCTACAACGGCCATGACATCTTCTACTGTCAGCGGTTCAAAATAGAGGCTGTCCGACGTATCAAAGTCCGTGCTGACCGTTTCCGGGTTATTATTGACGATGATGCTGTTCATGCCGGCATGACGCAGGGCCCAGGCCGAGTGAACGGAGCAATAGTCAAATTCGATGCCCTGGCCGATACGGATTGGGCCTGAGCCGAGAACGATGACACTCTTGCTGCCCAAGGGTTTCACTTCGTCTTCCGTAGCATAGCACGAGTAATAATACGGTGTAGCCGCTTCAAATTCAGCAGCACAGGTATCAACCATCTTGAAGGTCGGGCGGATATTCAGGCGTTCCCGGAACTGACGAACCTGTTCTTCCGTCTTATTCGTAAAACCGGCAATGACCGCATCAGGCATGCTGTAGCGTTTAGCCAATTGAACGTTTTCTGCTGTCAGGTTGTTACGGCGCAGGTTTTCTTCCAGGTCGACGATGTTCTTGATCTTCTTCAAAAACCACATGTCGTAGCCTGTAATGTAATGAATTTTTTCAGCACTAATGCCGAGGCGCAGGGCCTGGGTAACGACGAAAATCCGTTCATCATCCTGTTTCTGCAGGAGCTCTGCAATTTCAATGAGGGATTTCGATTCGAGCTTCTTCAGGCTCAGGTAGTTGACGCCAATTTCCAGAGACCGGACGGCCTTTAGCAGGGCCCCTTCAAAGCAGCGGTCCAACGACATGACTTCACCAGTCGCCTTCATCTGTGTACCTAAGGTACGGTCAGCCAGGGCAAATTTTTCAAAAGGCCAGCGCGGGAACTTCACGACGCAGTAATCGAGCGTCGGTTCAAAGCAGGCCGTTGTTTTGCCTGTAACGGCATTGGTAATCTGGTCCAGCGTCAGGCCTGTGGCTACTTTGGCAGCTACCTTTGCGATAGGATAGCCTGTCGCCTTAGAAGCCAGGGCGGACGAACGGCTGACACGGGGATTGACTTCGATGACGTAGTACTGGTTGCTGTTCGGATCGAGAGCATACTGGACGTTGCAGCCGCCTTCAATCTTTAAGCGGCGGATAATCGCCAACGATGCCGTACGCAGCATTTGGTATTGCAAATCGTTCAGAGTCTGGCTCGGCGCTACGACAATGGAGTCGCCCGTATGAATACCTACAGGGTCGATATTTTCCATGTTGCAGACGATAATGCAGTTATCAGCCTTATCGCGCATTACTTCATATTCGATTTCTTTCCAGCCGGCAACGGACCGTTCGACGAGGATCTGATTGATCGGGCTGAGTTTAATACCGCGCGTAGCAATCATAAACAGTTCGTCATCGTCGTGAGCAATACCACCGCCGGTACCGCCTAAGGTATAAGCCGGACGGACGATGATCGGATAGCCGATTTTGTCAGCAAAATCCATGGCGGACTGGACGTCTTCAAAGATATCGCTTTCGGGAACAGGCTGATTAATATCATTCATAGCCTTTTTAAAGAGTTCCCTGTCTTCTGCTTCCTGAATGGCCGACAGATGTGTCCCCAATAACTGGACGTTGTATTTTTCCAAAACACCGGCTTTTGCCAGCTCTACAGCCATATTCAGGCCGACCTGGCCACCCAGTGTGGCTAAGAGGCCATCGGGCCGTTCTTTTTCAATAACCTCTGTTACGTAATCCAGGGAAATAGGTTCAACGTAGACACGGTCAGCAATATCTTCATCGGTCATGATCGTAGCCGGATTGCTGTTGATCAGGACAACTTCCAGGCCTTCTTCCTTCAAAGCCCGGCAAGCCTGTGTGCCTGCGTAGTCAAATTCAGCAGCCTGGCCGATGATGATCGGGCCGGAACCAATAACAAGTACTTTTTTTATTCCTTCAGTCATTTATTTCCCCTCCATCATGCTGACAAATTGTTCAAAGAGATACAGATTGTCTGTTGGTCCCGGCGATGCTTCCGGATGGTATTGGACACAAAAGAAATTGTATTTCGGATAGGCAAAGCCTTCAAGTGTATTGTCGTGCAGGTTGACATGCGTCACAATGGCATCAGAGGGCAGCGTCGCTTCGTCAATGACGTAGCCGTGGTTCTGCGATGTAATGTAGACCCGGCCGGTCTTGACATCTTTGACCGGATGGTTGGCACCGCGATGACCAAAGGCCAGTTTGCGGCTCTTGGCGCCTACGGAAAGGCCCAGGAGCTGATGGCCCAGGCAGATCCCAAAAATAGGCTTTTTACCAATGAGTTTTTTTACTTCGGCAATCACTTCCGGCAGGTCCTGCGGGTCGCCAGGACCGTTAGACAAGAAAATGCCGTCCGGATTGACAGCCAGGACCTCTTCTGCCTTTGTATAGGCCGGGAATACAGTCAGGCGGCAGTCATTCTTTACGAGGCTCTTGAGGATATTAGCTTTGGCACCAAAATCCATAACGGCTACGTGGAAACGGCCATCGCCCATTTTCCGGACAGATTTCGGCGTTACCTGCTTAACCAAAAGCGTTTCCAGCGGCGTAGCCAGCAGGGACTGCACATCGGCGTCTGCCATGTGTTCCGGCACGATGACGCCTTTCATAACCCCATGGCTGCGGATAGCCCGTGTAATAGCACGCGTATCGACACCATAGAGGCAGGGAATACGGTGCGTCATAATAAAGGAGGCCAGTGTGCCTTCATTCTGCCAGTTGCTGGGACGGTCACAAAGCTCGCTCAAAATAAAACCAGCCGCATAGGGACGGTCTGCCTGCTGAATGTCTTTCAGCGTGCCATAGTTACCAATAAGAGGATAGGTCATGGTTATGATCTGTCCGGCATAGGACGGATCCGTAAAGGTTTCCTCATAGCCTGTCATACCTGTATTAAAAACGACTTCGCCGACTGCCGGTTCATCCATCAGCAACTGGCCGTAAAATTTCTGTCCATTCTCTAAAACGAGACATCCTCTCATCGTAAGACTACACCGTCCTTCATTACAATTTCACCATTTACAATAGTCGCCGCTGCTTTGCCGCGGAAAAGCATTTCATCAAAGGCCGACGATTTTCCCTTAGAGTAAAACTGAGAAGAATCTACGGCCCATTCTTTATCGAGGTCGAGAATCGTAAGATCCGCATCCTTGCCTGGGGCGATTACACCGGCGTCGAGGCCTAAGAGACGGGCCGGCGACGTAGACATAGCCCGGACAATCGTAGCCAGGTCGGCCGCACCGGTATGATAGAGATGCGTCAAGATGGCGCCGACGCTGGTTTCCAGGCCGACAAAACCGCTCGGCGTAAGGCTGAATTCCTGATCCTTTTCGTCCCACGTATGCGGTGCATGGTCCGTTGCAATGGCATCGATGGTACCATCAACAACACCGGCCAGGACGGCTGCGCGATGGTCTTCTGAACGAAGCGGCGGGTTGACCTTAAAGCGCGGTTCATACGAGCGCAGGGCTTCATCGGTGAGGATCAAATGCTGCGGTGTCGCTTCAGCCGACACTTTGAGGCCCTTGGCTTTCGCCTGGCGGACCATTTCTACTGCGCCCTTCGTGCTGATATGAGCAATGTGAATTGGTGTATCCGTCAGCTCCGATAAGATGATATCCCGGGCTACGGCAATATCTTCGGCTGCTGCCGGACGGCCCTTGAGGCCCAGCTCAGCAGAGACGACGCCTTCATTCATCTGCCCGCCGGCAACGAGAGATTCGTCTTCGCAGTGATCAATAATGATTTTATGGAACATATTGGCATATTCCATGGCTTTACGCATGAAATCGCTGCTTTCTACATAGTGACCGTCATCGGAAAAAGCGACGACGCCGGCTTTTGCCATGCCGCCCATGGCCGATAATTCTTTGCCTTCCAGGCCTTTTGAAATAGCACCAATAACTTCTACTTTGACGACACCTTCGTGTTCAGCCTTATATTTCATTCCTTCGACGATAATCGCTTTATCGATAACCGGGTTCGTATTCGGCATGGTAGCCACGCGCGTAATGCCACCGGCAGCGGCTGCGCGCGTCCCTGTGACTACCGTTTCCTTAGCCGACTGGCCAGGCTGACGCAAATGGACATGCATATCGATAAAGCCCGGTGCAACGACGAGACCTGCTGCATCAAATACGGTTGCGCCTTCTGCCGTCAGATTTTTCCCGACAGCCACAATTTTTCCATCAGTAATCAAAATATCGCAAATTTCATCCTGCTGCAGTGCCGGATTTACTACTCTGCCGCCTTTAACGAGTAATGTCAACGTCATCGCCTCCCATAATCGTAAGATACAATACAGCCATACGGACAGACACGCCATTTTTTACTTGTTCCTGAATGGACGACTGGGTCCAATAGCATGTATCCGTATCGATTTCAATTCCCCGGTTCATAGGGCCGGGATGCATAATGAGCACATCCTTCTTAGCGTGCTGCAACCGTTTCTGGTTGACGCCAAAGAACGTATTATATTCACCCGGACCGGGGAAGAAGCCTACGCCCTGGCGTTCACGCTGAATACGCAGGACATTGACTACGTCAGCACCTTCCAGTGCTTCATCCAAATCATAGTGGACGGTAACCCCCATAGCTGCCAGTTCCGGCTGCAGAAGTGTCCGCGGGCCGACGAGATGGACATCAGCACCCATGGTCTTCAGGCCATAAATATTGGAACGGGCTACACGGCCGTGATCAATATCACCGACGATAACGACCTTTAAGCCATCGATATGGCCTTTTACTTCCTGGATGGTGAACAAATCCAAGAGGGCCTGTGTCGGATGTTCATGCGTGCCGTCACCACCGTTAATAATGACCGGAGATACGCATTTGCTGGCAAAAAGGGGCGAGCCTTCCTGCTTATGGCGCATAACGATGGCATCGACGCCCATGGCCGTAACGGTAAGGAGCGTATCGCGGAAGCTTTCTCCCTTTTGAATAGAACTGCCGCTCGGCGTAAAGTTAATGACGTCGGCACCCAGGTATTTAGCTGCCATTTCAAAGGAGCCGCGCGTACGCGTACTTGGTTCCCAAAACATGTTGACAATGGATTTTCCTTGCAGTAAATGCAGTTTCTTATTGTCGCTGTTTACAACTTCTTTCATTTTTTTGGCAACACGCAGGACCAATTCGATTTCTTCTTTTGGTACCCCTTGCAAGCCTAACAGGTTCTTCCCCTGTATACTGACCATGGAAATCCTCCTTTGTAAAAAAAGACCTTTGCCGAAAGGCAAAGGTCATGTCATGGCATACGTAACATATGTCCCTTTTTAGCCTCTCTGGACTATATTAAAGGTACAGGCATATTTCCGAAACAGAACAGCCTCACGGGACTGCTTACTGGTTCTTCTTTACTATTTTATATAGATGTGCACGTAAAGTCAAGAATTTTTTAAAAAACATATTGTTTAATTATACTGTTTTGGGACATTAATCTTGCATTCTTCTTCTACTTCCTCTAATCCCGCTTCCAGCAGTTCTCCCGAATCGATGATCGCCTTGGCAATATAATCGGCATCCTTGCCAATAGCTTGTATACACGCTTCAGCCAGCTCCAAATGGTCCGTCATATCTTTCGTATTACCTTCTCTTTTGGCCTTCAGATAATCGCGCATGGCCAAGATTAACGTGCCGGCACTCATTTGCAATATTTCGCTATCCATAAGATACGTATTCTTTTTCATTTCTATCTCCTGCACCCCTTATTCTCATATTTCCTGTATGGCTATCCAGCGCTTCCTGCTGACTTTCTTTATTATATCACATGCCGTCAACGCCGCTTCCCTGGCCCGTGTACCTAAAACATGGTACAATAAAGCCAGTTTACAGGAGGAGCAAGTATTATGCGAGAACATCACTATTTACGCGGCTATCTCTGTGCCAGCGGTGGCGCTGTCTTATGGGGACTTTCCGGTACAGCAGGCCAATACCTGCTGCACCACTATCAGGTCGATTCCTTTTGGATTTCCAGCGTACGCCTGCTTACAGCCGGACTGTTGCTCATGCTTCTAGCCACACCGTACTACAAAAAAATGATTGAAATGATGAAAAGCCGACGCAATGCGCTTCTTCTTTTTTGTTATGCAGTCTTTGGCCTGCTCATGAGCCAGACAGCCTTTTACGCTACGATTGAGCATGCCAATGCCGCTACAGCGGCAGTCTTACAAACCTTATCGGTGGTCATGATGGCCCTCTTCGTTTGCCTGCGCAGCTGGCGTGTCCCTACACGGGCCGAAACCATATCGATTCTCCTGGCCCTGGCCGGAGTTTTTCTCATAGTAACCAACGGCAATCTCTCGGCTATGATCTTATCCCCTAAGGCGCTTAGCTGGGGACTTTTGGCAGCCTTAGCCAACGTCTGTTATTCTTTTATTGCCCAGGATTTAGTCTGGCACTGGGGCAGTATTACCGTCAACGCTCTGGGTATGCTGGTAGGCGGCCTGATCTTCTGCCTCTTGCTGCAGCCCTGGAATATACCGGTCAACCTGGATTTTACAGGCTGGACCTTATTCGCCGCTGTCATCCTGATCGGCACGGTTATGACGTATATCCTCTTTCTCCGCGGTGTCGGAGACATCGGTCCGGTTAAAGCAACGCTATTAGGCACACTGGAACCGGTTACATCGGCCATTGCCGGTTCTCTTTTCTTAGGGACTGTCTTTTATCCGCTCGAACTCATAGGTTTTGCCTGTGTACTGATTACTGTATTTATTGTAACGCTGCAAGGCCGTCAGATTGGCTGAGCGGTGCCTTGGCTACACCGCACAGCATACATACAAACCAGTAAAACGTATAGATCCTTCAGCTACGTAAAAAAATACTCTTGTCAACGCTATTACGCGGACAAGAGTATTTTTAATTTCCGGTAGAAAGTCGATGTTACCAGGAAAAGAGATCATCGCCAACGCCTAAGGGCAGTTCCGGGAAACCCGTAGGTACAGGCTGGATCAGCATGAAAATCAAGACTGTAAGAACCGTAATGCCCAGTGTCACATACGAGAAGGGGCTGCGGCGGCTGAATTCATGCAGGCCAAAGAGGCGGATACCGATGGCGGCGCCGATTGATGTAAATAAGGCACCTAAGGAAAAATACTGATATATACCATACGATACGACGAGTGCTACCAGCATGGCTGCATTGATGACAATGGGATAGCAGCGGGACAGCATAGACGGCATATTTCGTTCCATTGCACCGAGCCAGTCTGATGCATCAATCCCCGTAAGGCCCGTTACAAAGGAAGAGCCATACAGGATTTTATCCCAAATACCTGTGTATTGGTTTCTATTGCGGCACTGCCACATCCAATACGCATAAAGGAGAATGACGATCCCGGCAAAGATGTAATAGTATTCCTTCGGCATAAACTGTACCAGAGCTACACCGATGCTGACAGCAACGGCTGCAATGGCACACATTTGTAACAGCGTGTTCCGTGAGGGACGCACCTTTTTATCCATTCCCAAATATACCTTCGCAAAAATTTCCATCAGGAAAACAGCGACAAAAAAGACGATGCCAAAGAACGGATTCAGTGCCGTAAAGGCAATCATCAGCAAAATAGGAATAGCGAGCTTGACGCCTGGGAAGAAGTAAAAATCCTTAGGCTTCATCAGGTGCTGCTGTGAATAGATCGTGAAATACGTAAATGCGTTGAAGAGCAGCATGGCTACTACTGATTCTACCGGCGTAGCGCCCATATAGAGCAGTGTCAGCAGCGTACACATACTCATATTCATTCCCGTAAAGCGGGAAAAAATGGAAGCCACTAAACCGGCATTAAAGAAAGGCAAGATCGCCCATAAAATATCCATTACATTCCCCTTCCCTGCTTACTTCAAATGATGGCTGCCACGTTCCGTCATCGGCACGCCTTCTTTGCAAAGAGGGCAATCTTCCGGTTTATACGTAGGAACGGTAAGATGGAGCAGAGCCTGAACGTTTTCTTTGGGAACGCCAAATTCTGCCTTACCACCGCTGCGGTCTACGAGGAGACCCACACCGACAACTACGCCGCCGGCCTTTTTCACGACATCGACGACTTCCTGTACAGAACCGCCCGTCGTAACAATATCTTCTACGATGAGAACCCGTTCGCCCGGAGCTATGCGGAAACCGCGGCGCAAGGTCATGACGCCTTTTTCACGTTCTGTAAAGATAGCACGCGTGCCCAGGGCCTTGCCTACTTCATGAGCTAAAAGAATACCGCCTGTCATAGGACCCATGACGGTCTGGACGTTTTGATCTTTAAAGCGGGCTGCCAACTCTTTGCAAAGCTTTTCCGTGTATTCCGGGTGCTGCAACACATTGAACTTTTCTACATAAAGCGGGCTGTGCAAACCGGAGGTCAAAAGAAAATGACCTTCCAGAATAGCTTTTGTTTCTACGAGCAAACCTTTTACTTCTTCTTCAGATAACATTATGCATGTACCTCCTGAATTTCTTCTAAAATTTTATCAGCTGCCACTACAGGATCCGCAGCCTGCGTAATAGGACGACCAATAACCAAATGGGATGCACCGTCGCGCAAAGCCTGAGCCGGCGTCGTAATACGTTTCTGGTCGTTTGCCGCTGCAAAGGACGGGCGGATACCCGGTGTGACAATGAGAAAATCCGGACCATTCAACGCACGGATTTCTTTGGCTTCATGAGGCGAAGACACAGTACCATCGATACCGGCTTCCTTAGCCAGGCGGGCCAGATTGAGGACAGCATTGGCTACTGTATCCTTACCGCCAATTTCCTGCCAGGCTGCTTCATCCATACTAGTCAGAATCGTAACAGCTAAGAGCTTCGGCCGGGCAATATTAAGTTTAGCAGCTTCTTCCGCTACAGCATCAGCAGCAGCGCGCATCATAGCTTTACCGCCTGTACCATGCAAAGTCATCAAATCCGCACCCAGACGTGTCAAGGCCCGGATGCTCTGGGCTGCTGTATTAGGAATATCATGAACCTTGAGATCCAAAAATACATGCTTACCCTGGTCCTTCAAATAGCGTACCGTATCCGGACCGGCACTATAAAATAATTCCATGCCGACCTTGTAAAAAGATACGCGGTCGCCCAGGGTGGTCACTAACCGCTTCATATCCTCCAGTGTATGTACATCGAGGGCAGTTATAAGACGATCATCTGCCATGGTTTACCTCCCATCATGACGTGGCTGTAATAGAATAAAGATAATGTATAAAGGCATATCTAATAAATTATGACATGCTTTAGATGGCCTGTCAATAAAAGAAAGGATCTAGTCTAGGATTTTACCGAGGTCGTCACTGGCGTGATCACACTTAATGTGTGATTGGTTTCAAATGAACCCCTTTCGACTTATCTGCGCATCGCGCAGATAAGTCACTGTCCCCTTCCAGTGCGTATCATAATCGGGGATACGCACTGGAACCGCAATGCCCACACAGGGGCATTGCGCCCCCTAGGGGGCAGCACTGGATCGCCGCTGATTACGCAAAAAGAGCACCGATTACTCTGGCTGGTGCGGGCACACTTGTCTTATAATCTTTTTCAAATGAACCCCTTTCGACCTATCTGCGCATCGCGCAGATAAGTCACTTCCCCTTCTAACGCGTATCATAATCGGGGATACGCGTTAGAACCGCAATGCACATGGTATGCTAAAGTTGGACATGGAGGGGGGGTAGAAATTGGATACTAAATGTAGTAATCTTGGATAAAAGATTTTCTAATT
>ERZ791917.486-NODE-486-length-38118-cov-5.917663_pt1 | contig 38118 bp, 36 predicted proteins | sample MGYA00510138_ERZ791917 | MGnify/ENA primary metagenome ERZ791917 (study PRJEB30046, sample SAMN00792102) | human gut metagenome | study: EMG produced TPA metagenomics assembly of the A metagenome-wide association study of gut microbiota in type 2...
CGGGATTCCTGAAGTTGAACTCCAGCTGCAGGGGAAGCTGCAACTGGCCTGGTGGCCGATCCTTTGGCGGAAGTTCATCGGCGGGGTTTTATCCATTGGCTCAGGGCTCTTTTTAGGCCGGGAAGGCCCGTCAATTCAACTAGGGTCAACAATCGGCCAGGGGGTAGCCCAGGGCTTCAAGGCCTCCAAAACTGACTCCAGAGTCCTCCTGGCAACCGGGGCGGCCAGCGGCTTGTCCGCGGCCTTTGGCGCGCCTTTGGGCGGGGCCATGTTCATCATTGAAGAAGTCTTTCACAACTTTTCACCCCGGGTCTGGCTGAACGCCTTAGCTGGCGCCATCATGGCCAACTTTGTGGTCTCCAATGTCTTTGGCCAGACCCCGGTCTTAGCGATTGACTACAAGCACAGTTTCCCCATCCTCCAGTACTGGCACTTGCTCTTGCTGGGGGCCTTTCTGGGCTTGATCGGGCGACTGTACCAGTGGGGCTTGCTTAATGTCAGCCACGTTTATCAAAAAATCCCTGTCCTTCCGCGTTGGCTGCATGGGATCATCCCGGCACTTATCTTGGTACCGGTCATGTACTACTTCCCAGGCTATGTCGGCGGGGGGAATAACTTGATTCTCAGCTTGAACCAAATGAATGTCACTGGGATCCTGGCCTTAATCTTCCTTTTGCGGATCAGCTTTTCTATTATTTCCTATGATTCTGGTCTGCCGGGCGGGATCTTCTTGCCAATCTTGACCATGGGGGCGCTTCTGGGCGCGGTCTATGGCCAGTTTATGGTGGGCCTGGGCCTCTTGGACCAGAAATTGGTCGTCAATTTGGTCATCTTCTCCATGGCAGGATTATTCGCGGCTATTGTCCGTTCACCGTTTACCGCCATCATGCTGATCGCGGAAATGGTCGGGTCGCTGCTGCACCTCATGCCTTTGGCCGTGGTCTCAGTTGTTGCCTACATCGTCAACGAATTGCTGGGCGGGGAGCCGATTTATGAAAGCCTGGCTGGCCGGATGCAGACCAAAGAAGACAATGACTATGTCGGGGAAGCTGACCAATTGACTATCTCCATCTATGAAGGCAGCCAATTGGCTGACCACCAGGTCAAGGAGATTGCCTGGCCGGACCGCACCCTGGTCAGAGTCATCCACCGGGGGCAAAAGGATATTATCCCCGATGGGAATACCAAGCTGTTAGCCGGTGACCTTTTAGTCTTGGAAATCGACGAAAACCAGCGGGGTCTGGTCTATGACAAGATGGCCAACCTGCAGGAAGCCAAAGAATAAAGCAGAAAATGCATAAGAAAAAGCCTCGACCGAAGTCGGGGCTTTTTAGCTTGGCAAAAATTATTATTATTATCGTTTAGACGTTCAAGATCAAGAAGTAGATCACGAAGACTACAGCCAGGATCCACATCATTGGGCTGACTTCCTTGGTCCGCTTGGCAGCAGTCATGGAGATCGGGTAAACGATCAGACCCAGGGCCATCCCGTCAGCGATGGAGTAGGTCAAGCCCATGCCGATCACGATCAGGAAGGCTGGAATAGCGATTTCCAGCTTGTCCCAGGAGATCTTGGCCAGGTTGGCGGCCATCAAAACGCCGACAATGATCAAGGCTGGAGCAGTAACCGTAGTCGTTACCACGCTCAAAAGCGGGCTGAAGAACATGGACAAAAGGAAGAAGATACCAATCCAAACGGCGGTCAAACCTGACCGGCCGCCGGCAGCGATCCCGGATGAAGATTCAACGTAGGCGCCAACCGGTGAAGTACCGATGATGGAACCAGCCATCATGGCCGTTGAGTCAGCCGCCATGGCCTTGCCGATTCTTGGCATCTTGCCGTCCTCGTCAACCAGGCCAGCCTGGTGAGCCAGACCGATCAAGGTACCAGTGGTGTCAAAGAAGGCCACCAAGAGGAAGGTTAAAACGACCGTCCACATCTGCACCGTGTTGATATCGCCCAGGTGGAAGATGGCTTGGCCGAAGCTTGGCTTCAAGCTTGGCGCCAAAGAAACGACAGAAGTTGGCATCTTGCTTTGGCCAACGATAATGCTAAAGATTGAAGACAGGACGATCCCGATGAAGATCGCGCCTGGCACCCGCCGGATCATCAAGAAGAGAGTTACCAGCAAGCCGAAGATAGTAACCCAGGCAGCCGGGTCCTTGAAAGAACCGATAGTTACCAAAGTAGCAGCGCTGTTGACAACCAGCTTGCCGTTTTGCAGGCCCAGGAAGGCGATGAAGATCCCGATCCCGGCGGAGATGGCAAATTTCAAGTCGTTAGGGATGCTGTCAATGATCAGTTCCCGCAGCTTGAAGATTGTAATCAAAATGAAGATGATTGAGGCCACGAAAACAGCGGCCAGGGCAGTCTGCCACTTCACCTTCATGCCGATGCAGACAGTGTAGGCGAAGAAGGCGTTGAGACCCAAAGACGGGGCAGTAGCGATCGGGTAGTTGGCAAAAATACCCATGATAAGACAGCCGAGCGCGCTAGCCAGGGCAGTTGCCGTGAAGACCGCGCCCTTGTCCATCCCGCTGGCACCCAAGACGCTAGGGTTGACGAAAAGGATGTAGCACATCGCGAAGAAGGTTGTCAGACCAGCGATGAACTCCCGCTTAGGGTTTGAGCCGAGCTTGTCGAGCTCGAAATACTTGTTAATAAATTCCATTTGATCCTCCAGTAGGTAATGTTCGGAATTCCCTCCAATATAAGGGGATATTTCTACCTTATCACGGAATAACTCGGATGTAAATACGAATTATAGTTTTATCAGTGTTTATAAAGTATGCTTCCGCTAAATAAAGGGGCTAAAAAGCGCTTGAGCATGGCAACTCAAGCGCTTTCCGTTTAATTTTTCACTTGCTTTTAAAAAATCTAAACTCAGCTTAGATATTCAAAACCTTGTTCAAGAAGTTCTTAGTTTCTTCTTCCTGCGGGTGGTCGAAGATGTCTTCCGGCGTCCCCAGTTCCTTGATCACGCCGCCGTAGAAGAAGGCAACCTTGTCAGCCACCTGCTTGGCGAAGCCCATTTCGTGGGTGACCACGATCATGGTCATCCCTTCCTGGGCCAGCTTCTTCATGACGTTCAAAACGTCGCCGACCATTTCCGGGTCCAGGGCACTGGTCGGTTCGTCAAAGAGCATGACGTCCGGCTTCATGGCCAGGGCCCGGGCAATGGCTACCCGTTGCTGCTGGCCGCCAGACAGGGTGGTTGGCTTGACGTCGGCCTTGTCGTCCATGTTGACCATCTGCAAGTACTTATGGGCTTCCTTGATGGCTGTTTCCTTGTCTTCCTTGCCCAGTTCGACCGGAGCCAGGGTGATGTTTTCCAGGACGGTCATGTTCGGGAAGAGGTTGAAGTGCTGGAAGACCATGCCGATGTTTTCTCGGATCTTGTTGATGTCCGCCTTCGGGTCAGCCAGGTCGGCCCCGTCGACGAGGATGTGACCCTTTTGGAATTCTTCCAGCTTGTTGATGCAGCGCAGGAAAGTGCTCTTCCCGGAGCCGGAAGGACCGATGATGCAGACTACTTCGCTGGGCAGGACGTTCAAGTTTGCGCCCTTGATGACTTCGTGAACGCCATCGTAGCTCTTGTGCAGGTCAGTTACCTGAACCTTGTATTTTTCTTCCATGGAAAAAGCCTCCTTTTAACTAATGTTGCATCTTCTTTTGAATGTAGTTGGACAGCCAGGTAAGCAGGGTGATGATGATTAGGTACATTACGGCGATGATCAGCCACATCTTGAAGCCCTGGAAGTTCTGGGCGATCAAGGTGGTACCAGTTTGCGTCAAGTCCATGACCCCGATGGCGGAAAGGATGGAAGTGTCCTTAAGAGTGATGATGAACTGGTTGACCAGGGATGGAATCATCAGCTTGAAGCCTTGCGGGGCAACAACTTTCCACAGGGCCTTGTAGTAAGGCAGACCCAGGGACCGGGCTGCTTCCCACTGGCCCACGTCAACTGATTCAAAGCCCCCGCGGACGATGGCCCCGATGTAGGCACCTTCGTCCAGCATCAAAGTCAGGATACCGGCAGTAAAGAGGGGCAGCTTGTGGCCCAGCAAGGTCGGCATGCCGATGTAGATAAAGAAGGCCAGAACCATCATTGGAATACCACGGAAGATGTAGATGATTACGTTGGCCAGGCCATGCCAGAACTTGTGCTCAGCAATCCCCATGATCCCGAGGATCAAACCGAAGACCAGGGCGGCCAGGATGCCGACGATAGCCAGTTCGATGGTCATCCACAGACCTTGCATAAGAGCGCCGGCGTTGTCCTTGATCAAGCCAAAAATTGAAGTATCAGCTACGACTTGGCTCTTAACCGCCTTCTTGCTGGTGTACTTGTTGACGATCTTCTTTAAGCGGCCAGTTTTCTTCAGCCAGGTCAGACCGTCGTTGAACATCTTGAGGAGTTCCTGGTTCTTACCTTTCTTAACGGCAAAAGCCAGAGGGGCGTTAGACACTTGCTTGCCGACGATGCGCAGGCCGGTCCCGTTGGCAATCCCGTAGCGCAGGGACGGACCATCGTCGAAGCAGGCGTCAGCGTTGCCGGCCTTGACGTCAGCCCAGGAAGTGTTGGAGTTGGTGTAGTACTTCAGCTTGAAGCCGTACTTCTTTTGGACGGACTTGGCATAGATGGCAGAAGTGGTCCCGGTCTTGACGTTAACCGTCTTGCCCTTAAGGTCCTTCATGCTGGTGATCTTGCTGTCCTTGGCCACGGCCAGGCAGACCCCGTCAGTGTAGTAGGAGTTGCTAAAGTCGATGGTCTTCTTTCTTTCTTCAGTCACGCTCATGCCGGCGATCATCCCGTCGATCTGGCCAGACTGCAGGGCCTGGACGTCGGCATTGAAGGACATGATCTTTAGCTCGTACTTGAAGTTTTCGTGCTTGGCGATTTCCCGGAGGATTTCGATGTCGATCCCTGGGTTCTTGCCATTGTAGGTACCATCCTTGTCTTGGATTTCAAAGGGCTTGAAAGTCTGGTCGGTACCGATGATGTAAGTTTTCTTGCCGGCAGCCTGGGCCTTGGGCGCCGTTAAGAACAGCGCGGCGATGAGCAGGCTGACTGGCAGCAGGAGAAGTTTGCGAAGTTTCTTTAAATGCATGTTATCTTTTCACCCTTTTTCATAAATAGTTTCTTCCGCTAAAAAAACAGATTGTCAATATTGTATCACGCTTTTAAGAAACGGTTCATTTTATGCAACTTAACTTCAGCTAAAAGCAACCGGTACCAATTTTCTTTTTAAAGTGAAATCCCATAAAGAATTAAAAAAAATCGTTCTGCAAGGTTGAAAACTAACTAAACAAGGAATTTGACCTAAATAAAAAAGCCCCCGTCAGGGGCAATGTCATTAAGTTAAGACATTGACTTTGAACGGGGAATGCTTTAGTCTGGAGCACTAGCAGTAGGATGTAGAAATTAGTGGTATCAAATAAGATTGCATTTTTGAAGCGGTCAATTCTGGTATCAGAATAAAGAACCTTTAAACTTGGGGTATTAGAGGTCTCAGTTGCGTTTCCCGGGGTAAGAATAAGTTGTAAGTTGTTAGGAATGTTTCTCGCAACTTTAAACGATGTTATTGCGGGAATGCAGAAAAAAGAGAGAAAGTAGAAAATTACGAAAAGTTTCGAGCTAAGGTCAGCGTCTGAAAAAAGTGTGATAGCTACGATAATACAAATGAAAATGTAAATTAGATGCCCTAATATTCTTTGCCATTTTTTATGTTATATAAAGAAAAAAGACTGTAAAGGTGCAGCAAATAAAAGCATTTAAACTTATCCCAGAATGTTAGCTTGCTAGTAAATGTTATGCTCTCGGTAGTATCCATAAGTACCCCTTAGAAAAATAATTTATATTCTGATTTTAGCATATTCTAAAAAGGACGGAGGTGAAAAACACAGAGCACCATTTCTGGTCTCTGTATTTTTTTAACATCAAATATCCCGAATGATGCTGACAACTTTACCTAGTACTTGATTTTGATTATCTGGCGTCAGCACTAAAGGGTCGTAGGCATCATTTTTAGGGATTAAAAGGGTTTTATCGCCAACATATTTGACAGTTTTTAGCGTAGCTTCATTGTTAATTAAAATAGCTGCAATTTCACCATTCTCTACCGTTTCTTGCTTTCTGACGATTACCTTATCGCCGTCAAGGATGTATGGCGCCATGCTATCGCCTTGGCATGTTAAGGCAAATAGTTCTCCAGTTGGTGGATCGCCAAAATAGACCTTGTTTAAATGCCCTTCGTAATTTTCTTCAGAAAAAATTGGCTTACCGCAGGCGATAGTTCCCAGGATAGGGATGCTGATGACTTTGGCATCTGCTAAATCAACTAAGTTTTTGGGTTTTGCATCATCATTACCTAGTAGCTCTGAAACTGAAATATCTAGTGCATCAGCAATTGCTGGAATTCTTTTAGCTGGTGGGTTGCTTAATCCTTGTTCCCAAGATGCTACCGTGCTTACCCCGCCAAGACCTAGAATTGACGCCAACTCTTTTTGGGTCAAGCCCTTCTTTTTTCTTTGCTGCTTAATTTTAGTCCCAATCTTCATTTTATTTACCTATTCACTAAATCTTTCAATTCTATACTACAACTTTTTAGTACTTTTAGCAATTTTTCTCTTGACCGAACTAAAAATACGTAGTACATTTAGTACATAAAGCTAGTATAAACAACAAGCTGGTACTAAAATATAGTTTAAGGGAAGGGGATCAAAAATGAAGGAGATTGATATCCGGGATCCAAGATCTAAGGGAAGAATAAAAACGAAAATTTGCAACTACATCAAAACTGATGATGGAACTGAGCTATTAGAGTTTAAATACCAAAGAATCAGAAGGACTATCTTAGTTGATGACTTCTTAAATGAAGTCATGCAAGCACGTAAAAATAGTTACACTACCGAGCAATAGATCCGAAAGAGAGATACTAAATAGCCGGAGTTATTACTAAGCGTTTAAATGCGCAGGTAATAGCTCCGGCTTTTTTGTTTGAAAGGAGGTGATAGTGATGTGATTCTTACTTAAAACGATGCCGTAGTAATCAGTAGAAAAAATAAAGGAGAATATCAAAATGGACGAAAGAGTAAAAGATGTACAGGTTTGGCTTAATCAAACCTATGGCAAGGTATCTGGTTTTAAAAAGGCACCAGAAAATGGCTTAACTGGTTGGCCAACAATTTATAGCTTAAGAGAAGGCTTGCAACACGAATTGGGGATTACTGCTCTTGCAGAAGGCTTTGGCGATAGCACTAAAAAAGCTTTAAGTGCGAAAATTGGCGACTTAAAGCGTGGCTATCATGGCAATATCATCAAGTTGGTTAAGGGTGCATTTTGGTGCAAAGGGATCAGTCCTAATAACTTTACGGATAGCTTTGACAGTGATTTAACTACCGCTATTAAGAGCTTGCAAGGCGATGCGGGGATTACTGCCAATGGTCAGCTTACTGTTAATTTAATGGCTGCATTGTTTGATATGAGTGCTTTTGTTTTAATCCCTGGTCAAGGCAAATCAAAAGTTCGACAAATGCAGCAGTATCTTAATGGTAAGTATGGCGATGAGTTGGGGATTTTACCCTGTGATGGCATCTATCAAAGAGCAACCAATACAGCTTTGATCTTTGCATTGCAAAAGGCAATTGGCGTAGCAGGTGCTAATGGCAATTATGGTCCAGGTACTGTAGCAGCAACGCCAACGGTTAGTGAAGGTGCTAGCGGTGAAGTGGTTCGGGTGATCCAATACGGTTTGCTAGTTAATGGTTTTTATGATGGTGATTGCGATGGCAAGTATGACGCCGATGTGGCTAGTGCCGTAATTGCTTTTCGTAAGTTTATGAATCTACCGCCATTTACTGGCAAGTCTGATCTTTCTGTTATCAAAGGACTGTTAACTAGTAACGGTAATACTGATCGTGATTCAATTGCCTTGGATACCTCAGCACAGCTTACTGATAAGGATATTGCCAACTTTAAGAGATATGGTTTTAGTGTCGTTGGTCGATACCTAACAGGATCGGTTGGTACTGGTGCAAGCAAGAGGAGCAAATACTTAACGTCTGATGAGCTGGAGCGGATTACTGATGCCGGATTGCGAGTCTTTCCAATCTATGAAGACGGTGGGTATGAAATCGAATACTTTAGTAGAAACCGTGGCTATCAAGACGGGATTACTGCTGCAAAGAAAGCAGCTGAGCTAGGCTTTCCAAGTAAAACAACAATTTACTTTGCAGTGGACGTTGATATTCAGGATGGTGACATTGAAGGTACAGTCGTTCCTTACATGAGAGGGATCATCGATGCCTTGAAGCTCAGTCCATATGAACCAGGTATTTATGGCACTAGAAATGTCTGCCTCCACGGCGAAGAAGTTGGGATGAAATACAGCTTCGTGGCGGATATGTCCTATGGTTGGAGTGGGAATCTTGGCTTTAGAATGCCAGCAAATTGGGCTTTTGACCAGTTTACTGAATATCCAATTGGCAGCACGGATATTGACCAAGTAGCAGCTTCTGGCAAAGATGCTGGTGTTAATAAGTTTGTTCCACAGTTATACGGTACTATTTCTTATAGGGAAGTAGCAGCTGATGTACTAAAGGGCCTTGGTAAGTCGGTATCCGTTGAGTTTAACAAGAAGCTTGAATTAGTAAATATCCCATCACTAAAAATTTCAGTGGAATTGGTTAATTCGCTGTCAGTAGCTGATGAATCTCCTGCAATTACTATTTCAAACGGTAAGTTAGATTCAATCAGTTTTGCCAATTGGCTTCAAACTTCAGGACATATTAAAGGAAATAGTGTTGATGCGGTTGTAAACGAAGCAAATAAGGTGATCTCAAGCGCAAGCATTACCAATGGTAACGTGGCGATAGAAGCTTCGATTAACAACTTTGGTGAAAGCAAGCTTAAATTTATCTACCATATTTTAGAAGCTAAGGATAAGCAATTGGATAATGAACTGTCTGTAGTTATCACTGTCACTTCAAAGCCAACAGATCTATTTACTGGCACGAAAATTCCAAACGTTGATGTTCCGAAGCTCGTAACCCAAAGTCAAACTGATCAGAAATCATGGGAGACCTTAATTGGCTTTTCAACGGTTGTTGCAATAGCTGGAGTATCTATTTTTATTAGTGGAGGGACTCTTTCAGTCTTATTAGATCTTATTCCACAATTGTTTACCGGGTTGTTAGTAGGTTAGAATCCCAGACTAATAAGTTCGTATTTTTTAACATCAAATATGCAACTTGATGAATTTTTTAAAATGTGGTTTTGCGGAAGCTATAAAGTTGACTTTAGATAGCGCTGTAGTGTTTTGGCTTTTGGAAATGAAGCTATAGAATACTCTGCTTTTATGCTTTGGCAAATAATTTGGGCACATTATCAAATAGAAATTCTTAGTATCAAGTAGTAAAGAACTTTTTAAGTATACTATCTGTGAATTTGAATCACCTATTTTTACTATAGGCGCTCTTCCTAAATTATTATCGGGTGAAAGCTTAAGATTTATAATAGATGGGCACTTTAGTGAAATTAGGAATGCAGTGATAGCTGGTACCCAAGAAAAACAAGATAGCGTTAAAAAGACATCAATAAACATTTTAATGGTGACAAAAGGATAGGAAACAACAAGAATCGCAAGTGAAAAGCCACAAACACTGGTATACCACAGATAAATAAGAATCTTTTGCCACTTCTTTTGAAATCGTATTAAAAAAATAAGACTGCAAAGGTGTAGCAAATAAAAGCATTTAAACTTATCCCAGAATGTTAGCTTGCTAGTAAAGGTTATGCTATTAGTAGTATCCATAATTACCTCTTGAAAAATTAATTTATGTTTTGATTTTAGCACATTCTATCAAGAACTGAGGTGAAAAGCATATAAGTGTATATCCAGAATTAATTGCGTTTGCCATCTGGCTCGTTAGCCTAGCTTTGTTAACTATCTTAAGGCGAATCCATGTAAAGAACCGAAAGCTAGAGCAAATTGTTACTATAGTAGAGCAAGTTCTTGCAGACTACGTTGCCCTGTACCGCCGGATTGGCTTTTCTGATCAGGAAAAGCAGAACATCATTAATTCAATTGTTGCCATCTTGCAGGAAAAAGGATTCAAGCTTTCTAACGAAGATGTAGCGCAAATCGAGAAAATCGTCGACAGTAAATTACTAGAAAAAGTTGAATAGAAAGCAAAACGCAGAGCACCTCGATGCTCAATGTCATTAAGTTAAGACATTGACTTTGAACGGGGAATGCTTTAAGACACTCATCTAAGTTTGATTAGTGTTTTTTTACTTAATTCTTGAAACCGCTTTACGCTATATTTGGTTAGAGATTTTATCAAAGGTGGCGTATTTTCATGACTAAGAAGCATCAAGTCCTAAGACAGCTTGATTCTGTTACAGACATGGCTGCTGAATGTATCAATTACTTTGTTTATCATCCAAGCAAAGACTTCACGCGTAAAAGAAAACTGGATGCTAAGACATTCATTAAGACCACTCTTGCCATACAAGGAAACTGCTTGAACAAGGAGCTGGCTGACGCATTTCCTAAGCCCTCTAAGCGAATGACCGCGTCGGCTTACGAACAGCAGAAAGCTAAGGTTAACCCTAGATTATTTAAGGTAATTCTGTATGAATTCAATTCAACTTTGAAACAGCCTGCTTTGTATCATGGCTATCGGCTGCTGGCAATTGATGGTAGTGACTTTGCTTTGCCGTATGATAAGAATTCAATGTTTCTATGCAATATTCAGACAAGAAAAAAGCCTTCGGACGATAATAAATTAACGACCAAAGGCACATGTTTGATTCATGCCAATATCCTTTACGATATCGCAAATTGTTGTTACCTAGACTGCTTATTGCAATCACGAAAGAGTATGGATGAACGCAGTGCGGCTGTGCACATGCTTCAGAACTTAAGACTTCAACACCGCTATATCGTACTGATGGATCGTGGCTATGAATCCTTCAATCCTTTCGAGCATGGCAATCGACTGGCTAACTGCAACTATGTTATCCGTCTAAAAACTCAAGGTAAAAGTGCTATTCGGGAAATCAGCGCTCTTCCCGATCAAGAATGCGATCTTGAGATGACGTTTAACATCACCAATAGCGCCAAGCGAAAGAAGGTATCACAAGATCAATGCCCCGAATCGTCGCTATAAGGACAAATATTCACCTAAGTACCGTACAGCGCACTGGGATTTTGAAAGCTTTTGTCCGGTCCACTGCAGAATCGTTAAACTTAAGATCAACGACCCACTATTGGGAAAGACTAAGTGGGAAGTACTGGCTACTAATCTAAGCCCGAGTGACTTCCCAATTAGTGAAATGAGAAATCTGTATCATCTGCGCTGGGATATTGAGAGCTCATTTCGCAAGCTAAAGTATGATCTCGGTGCAGTATGTTTTCATTCGAAAAAACCAGCGTTTCAAGAAATCGAGTTGTACTCTCAGCTGATTATGTTTAACGTGGTCAACAGAATCATATCCCTTTGCCGGATAGCTGATGCTCACAGAAAATGGCCTCATGAGATAGATTTTAAAGAGGCGGCCAACATAGTTCACCGATATTATACAACGCCCATGATAGGCAATTCAAAGCAGATGATCGAAGAAATAGAAGCTTATCATCATCCAGTCCGAAAAGGTAGACAATATCCAAGACCTCTATGGTTTCAAGGTTCTGTTAGTTTAAACTATCGAATTTCGTAAAAAACAGTCAATCGACTGCTTATTTGTCATACCCAAAAAGCAGAAAAGACACCCACCTAACTTAGATGAGTGTCTCAAAGCGGTTCCCTGTTCAAAGTCAATGCCTTAACTTAATGACATTGCCGCCAGGGGAGCTTCTTAAGATGAAAATTCAATTGATTCAGTCGCAATTTCACTGGCATGCCAGTTCTTTGGCAGCTTGCCGACCTGCTTGAGCTTCTGGGTGATCTGGTCCAGTACTTCAGTCCGGTCGCTTTCGCTAGCCATGAAGTCGTAGTGGTCGCCGTCGATCATCATCTTTGGTGAGTAGTCGTAGTCGTCGTACCACTTCTCATAGTAGCGGAGCATCCGCTTGTAGTAGTCTTCCAGGGTCGGGTCGAAGCTGAGCTGCTCGTAGGACCGGCCCCGCTTCTGGATCCGGCTGATCATTGTTTCATAGGAAACATTGATGTGGACCAGGAGGTCGGGATGGCGTTTAGGCATCCGCTCCAGTTCCTTCATCATGCTTTCCAGCAGCTCATCGTAGGTCTGGACTTCCAGGTCATTAGCCCGGCCGATGTCGGCATTCATATGGAAGAAAAGAGAATCTTCATAGATAGACCGGTCCAGGACGTTGTTGTCGTCGCTGAGGGCTTTTTTAATGCTGTGGAAGCGGGTGTTCAAGAAAAAGAGCTGCAGCAGGTATGTATATTTCAGGGGATCCTTGTAGAAAAGCGGGAGGACAGGGTTGTCATCAACGCTTTCGTAAAAAGGCTTGGTCCCCAGGTATTTGGATAAAATTGCGGTTAGGCTGGATTTACCGGCCCCAACGGGCCCACTTAATACAATAACGGTCATCACGTTCCTTCTAACAATTATAAATTACCGATTTCGCACAGCTTGTTGTCGATGATGTCCAGAACCAGGTCCTGGTCATCGATGTTGTCGACAAAGTCGTACTTGTCACCATCGATCATCATCTTTGGCGAAACGTCATACTGTTCATACCAAGGTTCGTAGTAGCGCAAGAGGTTCTGGTAGTATTCCTTCAAGCCTGGGTCAGAGTCGAGCTGTTCGAACTCCCGGCCCCGCTTGCCGATCCGCTTGAGCATGGTGTCAAGGGAGACGTGGATATAGATCAGGAGGTCCGGCTTCTTGCGCGGATTGCCTGGCACGTCTTCCATCATGTTGTCCATCAAATCGTGGTAGATTTGATATTCGGTTGGGTCGGACACCCCGCTGTCGACGTTCATGTTGAAGAAGAGCAGGTCTTCATAGATTGACCGGTCTAAAACGTCGTTGTGGTTGCCGGCGGCGGCATTTATTTCAGCCAGCCGCTTGTTCAAGAAGTAGGTGTTCAAAAGGAAAGTGTACCGCTTCATATCTTTGTAGTACAAAGGCAGAACCGGATTGTTGTTGACCTCTTCGTAATATGCTGTTGAGCCAAGGTGCTTGGCGAGGATACTGGTTAAACTGGATTTTCCGGCTCCAATTGGGCCACTTAAGACAATAACGGTGATCACACTCTTTCTATTCATACTATACTAGATCTACGTTGCTCTAATAGTTTATTGCAAGATATAGTGTCTTAGCAAGCTTTTTGTCCAAAAAGATTTTTTATATGATAGAGGAATAATTCGCCTGGAGGAGGAATGGTGTTTCACGTGAAACAATAACATGAAAGAACCCTACCAGATTAGGAATCCAGTCATCTATGCGATGATTTTGGAAAACGTAAACTAAAAGGATCTGCCTTCTGTTGAGGCAGATCCTTTTGCGTATGCTGTTTAGCGGTCTCTTTTAGAGTAGTTGATCAGATACTTGGCCAAAGCAATTAGGCCGAAGACTGCCAAAATGACTACGATGACCGTCATGATTGTAAACCAAGGCATTTTCATCACTCCCAATGTTATGTAAGCCAACGATATTTTTCATACATTATGTCATCATTACTTGTCACTTACAATCTTTGGACCGGATCAATCAATAATAGCCAGGCTGTTTCTTTCCAGAACTGTTGCAATTTTCTTCATTTCGTCTTCAGTATCGTCTGACAGTGTTAGTTGTAAGATCAGAGCTTCAGCTTCATCTGTAGTTAATCTTAATTGGTAGCCATTTCTGTGGAGAAATAAGAGCGTACTAATGTACGCCGTGCGTTTATTTCCATCCTCAAAAATATGTTTCTTGGTTATTTTTTGCATGATGTAGGCAGCTTTCAGCCAAATAGTCGGGTAAAGTTCTGTGCCAAAAACAACCATCTGAGGTTGCTCAACTACGACAGACAAACCTTGAGGGTATTGCAAGCCTGTTGCTTTTTGCCCCAGTCTTTCTAGAACTCGTTTATTAACCGCTACTATCTCTTCAGCGCTTAAGTATTTCATTCGTCTTTCAGCCGCTCCATCAATTCGCGATTTTCGTCAAACAGTTTATCAATTAAAGCAAGTGTTTCAGGACTAACCTTTTTCCTCTTTTTAAAAGTAATTGTTTGACCATCGGGAGATATTTCTTTATCAAAAACGTCTCCAGCTTTGGCAGACAATAATTCCTTGTCGTGCTTTGTCACTCTAAAACCATACGAATTTCCGGATTTAAACAGTTTAGACGTCCCAATTGAATATTGCATCACCATCACCTCGTAATTACATTTTAGCATTTTGTGATTACGGAGTAAATTAATTAGCCTCCTGTTTTACTTCTTATTTAAGCAAGCTAGCGGCTGCCTGGTCGGCAATCACCGTAACGTTCGGGTGCTTTTGCAGGACGCTGGCCGGGACATCCGTAGTCACTGGCCCTTCAATCATGGCTTTAATAGCCTCAGCCTTGCTTTCCCCCTTGGCCAAAAGGATGATCTCCTTAGCCGCCATGATATTGGCAATCCCCATGCAGATGGCGCTCTTTGGCACTTCATCAATGCTGTCGAAGAAGCGGGCGTTGGCCTTGATCGTACTTTCCGTCAAAGCAACTTCATGAGTCACGCTGTCAAACGGCGTTCCCGGTTCATTGAAGGCGATGTGCCCGTTCTGCCCGATCCCTAAGACCTGCAAGTCTACCGGATTTTCCGCCAAAATCTGGTTGTAGCGGCCGCACTCTGCCTGGATGTCCTTTGCCTGGCCGTCTGGCAGGTAAGAGTGCTTGAATGGCTTGTACTGGAAGAGATGTTGGTTCATGAAGTAGTGGTAGCTCTGCGGGTTTTCCGGGCTAAGACCAACGTATTCATCCAAGTTGACGCTGGTCATTTGACTGAAGTCAAGCTGGCTGGCCACAATCTCCTGGTAGAGCTCAACTGGTGAAGACCCGGTTGCCAAGCCCAAGGTCTTAGCCCCTTCGTCAACCGCCTTTGTCAAAAGGTCAAAGGCCTGCTTATCTAATTCACTGGCGTTTTTCACAACGATAACTTTCATGATGATCACGACTCCTTATTTTTTAACTCACTCACATTGGTATAGTCCATTTTAGTTCCGAGAAGATTTTTTGTCAAGGTCTAGACCGATAAATCCTGGCAAAATCCAAGTGCTTTTTTCCAAAAATTGTCCCCTATGTACTATGCTTAGAGGGAAGAAATGGAAAGAATAAAGCAAAACAGAAAAATAGGAAATATATGGAGGCAAGAGCATGAAATACATGACCGTCAAAGGGGAAAAACTGAGCCAGCTAGGCCTGGGCACCTGGAACATGGGGGAAAATGCCAGCAGGCGGGAGGAGGAAATCGCGGCCATAAGGTACGGCTTGTCTGCCGGGGTCAACGTGATCGACACCGCTGAAATGTACGGGGAGGGGCAGGCTGAAAGCCTGGTTGGCGAAGCCATCAAGGACCTGGACCGGAGCCAGCTTTTCCTTATTTCTAAGTTCTACCCCTGGCATGCCAGTCCTGATGACCAGAAAAAAAGCCTGGCCGCCAGCTTAAAGCGGCTGGGGACAGACTATCTGGACTTGTATCTTTTGCACTGGAAGAGCGATTATCCTTTAGCAGAAACCGTCAAGGGCCTGCAGGATTTGCAAAGAACCGGCCTGATCCGCCACTGGGGCGTTTCCAACTTCGACACGGCTGACATGCAGGAGCTGGTAGATATCGCCGGAGAAGGGGCCGTTTTTGCCAATGAAGACCTCTACAATCTCGACAAGCGGGGCGTTGAATATGACCTCCTGCCTTGGCAAAAGCAGCACGACATTGCCTTTATCGGCTACTCACCCTTTAACTCCGGCGACGGGCAATCTATCCCCGTTAAGGCTAGCTTAAAGCAGATCACTGACAAACGGGGCGTGTCCGTTCACCAAGTATTGCTGGCCTGGACCATGCGGACTGGACAGGTCTTGACCATTCCAAAGGCCAGTTCAGTTGCCCACATGCGGGCCAACCTGGCCGCCGCTGATCTGGTCTTGACCGCCGGTGAACTGGCCGCCTTGGACCGGGATTACCTGCCACCGAAGAGCAAGCAGCCTTTGGAGAGCATTTAATTTTTTGCATACAGGAAGCAAAATACCCGCGGAAAGCTGATAAATAACCGGATAACGGTTGACAGCGGCTAAAGAGAACACTATCATGCAGTTTGTAAGAATATCGGGAAAGAAAAGAGTGTAACTGCATGAAAAATAAAAAGAATATCGCTTATTTTATTTACGCTGTTTTGACAGCAGCGATTCTGGTTCTGGCCAGAAAGCATTTCGTTGAGTTGAAGGGGAGCAGCCTGGATCTGGCGAACACGGGCTATTACACCTATGCCGTCAGAGACCAGATCTTGTCCGGAGACCTGCTCTTCTTTGACTGGGTCAGTGTCATGCTGCCGCGGCTAGACCTGGCCGGGATTGAGCCGCTCTTGCTGACCCGGCGCTTGAGCCGGAAGCAGTTTACCCTGCTGCGGCTGAAGTGGTCCTGGCCCTACCTGGCCTGCCTGTTTGTGATCCACCTGATCTACTGGCCGGGCAGCTGGCTTGCCGCCGTATCCCTTATCCTGCTCTTTGCCGCGGCTGCCGGGATGACCCTCTACCAACGTCGCTATTTAGCCGGGATCAAAGACAGCATCTGGGTCTTCGCGGTCTTCGCGCTTTTACGCCTGCTGGCCACATTGCTTTTTAAGATCTGAAAAAGCCTTGCTCCGTGTGGAGTAAGGCTTTTCGCTTGCTTTAGTTTTTGACCTTTCGAACGGCTTTGTAGACTTGCAAGAAATTCTTGGCCTGCATTGTCAGTCCCATATCGAGCAGAAAAGCGATAATTTTTAAAATGCTTTGTTCGTTTTGCGGCTCTTGCCAGTCTATCAAACTATTTAAAAATTTCCGGCCAATGATCAACATTGTTTCGCGCTGAGGAAAATCAAAGTGATTCAACTGCCTTAAGATGTTCGCGGCATAGGATGAATTATCGCTGATAAGCAGGGCGATGACGGCTTCAAATAAAGTGGTCGTGGCAAAGTAAAAAGTATCCGACCCGGCTTGCTTGGCAAAATCCAAATTTTCAATTAATTGGGTAGAAATTTGAAATATCATTTTGGGACTGAGCACTTGAATGGTGTTAAAGAACAGGGAAATATTTTCTTGTCCCCAGACCGTAATCTCAGATAGCTCTTTATTAAGCACGTTTTGTTCATCAATCTCCAGTAAATTGACTTTTGTTAAACGATGATAAAGGCCGCAAGCAATTGCTCCGTAGTTTAAGGATAAGATATCTGAAGTCAGATGGAATTCCTGCAAGCTATTTCGGGCGATTTTTTTAATTAGAGTATGATCCTTTTGCTCCCATGCCTTCTGCAATTCAGCTGATAGTTGATCAGTATCGTCTAAGTTGGCCAGATGAACGTATTCTGAACTAGTAATGCTCACCCTTTCAAGCAATTTGAGCGCTTTTTCAAAGTCCATATTGCCAGTACCGTTTTCCCACCGGGACAGCATCTGAATAGAGCAGATGCCGCTTGCTGCTTCTTTTAAAGTCAGTCCCTGCATCTGTCTAATTTGCTTGAAGTTTATTGCCGTCATCTTTCCTCCAAAATAAAATTAGGGCTTTTTTCTCACATATGAGAAGGCCAAAAAAGTAAGTCTGCTATCCATGCTTTAATTTATTTAGCTTTAATTTTAAAGCAAAATCCAAACTTTACGATAGGTGAAATATGCAAAAATCAAAAAAGCAATTAATTCTGGCAATCAGCAGTTTGGGAATCGGTAATTTAACGAGCGCGACTTTTTCCTTTTGCCTTGGCGTGTATGTTTTGCAAAAGACGTCTTCTAGCATGTTATTTTCCATGCTGCTTTTAATTCGGCCTTTGAGCAACTTGCTTTTGAGTTCCTTAATCGGCTTCTGCGTTGATAAGTATGATCATAAAAAGATTTGCATGATCGCCCAGGCAGCAAGCGTTGTAGCGGTAATACTGTTTATATCGTTATTTAGGGCGCAGCTTTCATTATCTGAACGGCTGCTGATTATTGTTGCTAGCAGTATTGTGCTGACAGTTTGTGATACCTTTCAATCGACCAGCTATAAGGCTTCAACGAATTCAATGGTAGCTGCAGAACACCGGCAGAAATTAGTTGCCTATGAACAGCTGACAGACGCGGGTGCTGTTATTTTGGCACCGATATTGGGCGGTTTGCTGGCTGGGGCGGTCGCCATCTCCAATATTGCTTTGCTTGAATTGGCTGGTGAAAGCGTGGTTTTGCTGGCAATTGCTTTATTGGATTTCCGCTTGATTTCTGTTGAAGTGGAAGCGATCAGTGATTCATGGCTCTTATCCATCAAAAATGGCTTAGGGTATTTCAAAAATGACCGCTATTTAATGGAATTACTGCTTTTTGCCGTGATTGCTAATTTTGCTTTAAGCGGCCTGGAGGTCAGCTTGCCAATCGCTATGATGAAGGAACTGGGAATCCCTGCAAATTTATATGGATTGGCGGACAGCTTTTGCGCAGGAGGGATGCTTCTGGTCAGTCTATTGTTAGCTTCTTTCAAGATGCCAAAGAATTATTTGCTGACGACCGGCAGAATTGGAATCATTTTAGCGGGTGACTTTATCATACTAGCTTTAGCATGTTTGTCTCCGAATAAGTTGCTTGCTACTGGTATTTTTAGCATCTGCATGCTGGTGGTAGGTGCCTGCTTGGCCGCGGTAAACTTGCCATATGCCATGTATGTCAGAACTAAGGTGCCGGTTAATCTTCAAGGGAGAGTTGGAGCGACTACCAGTTCAGTAGTAGCCGTGCTTTCACCTTTGGGATATGCTTTGTTCGGGCTTGTTTTGGGCCAGATTAAACCGGTCTGGTGCTTAATGATGTGCGCAATAATTATTTTTGCAGACGGATTGCATTTATTGCTTTCTACTAGCAGAGTAAATAGTTCAATCTGAAGAAAAAGCCTTGCTCCGTGTGGAGTAAGGCTTTTCGCTTGCTTTAGTTTTTGACCAGACCTTGCTTGTCGCGCTTGATCAAGCGCAAGACGCAGGCAAAAATCAAGAGGGCGAAGATGAAAAGGACGATGAAGGCAGCTTGTGACCCCATGATCGACCAGATCACGGAAGGGGCGACTTTTTCATGAGCTTCTATTAAATTCTAAGCTCTAATAAAAAAACTACAATATTCCAGTGAAACAAGCTCCACAAAGCTTGCTTTAAAAACTTGTCATTAATTTACTCTAGCATTTTTTTAGAAAAAATGTCAGTAAAAAACAGGGCCAAAGCCCTGTTTTCTTTATTTCGACTTGATGTAGTTTTGCCCGTCGGCAGCTGGCCCGACAGTCTTGCCGAAGAAGACCACCAGAACGATGATCGTCAAGACGTAAGGCGCGATCTGCAGGTAAACGGATGGCAGGCTGGAAATGCCTGGAATCTGGTCCCCGATGATACTCAAGCTTTGCGCGAAGCCAAAGAAGAGAGAGGACAGCATAGCGCCGATTGGGTTGTAGCGGCCGAAGATCATGGCCGCCAGGGCCATGAAACCTTGCCCGGCAATAGTGGAAACTGAGAAGTTCCCGGCAATTGCTTCAGCGAAGACGGCCCCGCCGATCCCGCCGAGGAAACCGGAGATCAAGACGCCGGCGTAACGCATCTTGTAGACGTTGATCCCCAAAGTGTCGGCAGCTTGTGGGTTTTCACCGCTGGACCGCAAACGCAGGCCAAAGCGGGTCTTGTACAGTACCCAGTAGAGGAAGATGGACAAGATGATGGCCACCCAGGCAGGAGCTGAAGTGTTCTTGAAGAAGATCGGCCCGATAACCGGGATGTTGGCCAGGCCAGGGAAGGAGAAGTAGCCAAAGTTTTGGTTGATGTTTTCGGTCTGCCCCTTGTTGTAGATGGCCTTGACCAGGAAGACGGCCAATGGCGGCGCCATTAAGTTCAAGACCGTCCCGGAAATAACGTGGTCAGCCCGCCAGTTGACCGTGGCAACGGCGTGCAGCAGGGAGAAAATGATCCCGACAATCCCGCCCAAGAGGGCACCCAGCCATGGAGTAGCGGCGCCGAAGGTTGAGGCGAAGCTCAGGTTGAAGACGATAGAGGTGAAGGCCCCCATGGTCATGATCCCTTCCAAACCAACGTTGACGATCCCTGAGTTTTCACTGAAGGTCCCGCCCAAAGCGGTGAAAATCAAGGGAGCTGAATAAACTAAAGTTGATGAAACGATTAAGGCTAATACAGTCACGAAGTTCATTATGCTTCCCCTCCTTTTTGCTGGTCATTGGCGGCTTGCCGGCTGGCGGTTTCCGCCGTGGCAATATAGGTCGCGGTCTTGTCAGACTTCTTTTCCTTGAAAAGGAGGCCGACAGCCCAGCTGATGGCTACGAAGAAGATAATGGCAGCGATGACGATAGAAACGATTTCAAATGGAATCCCGGCTGCCGTCTGCATCCCCAGGCCACCGATCTTCAAGATGGAGAAGAGCAGGGAAGCCAGCAGGATGCCGATAGCGCTCATGCCGCCCAAAAGGGCAACGGACATGCCGTCCCAGCCGATGTCCAGGGTAGTCGTTTGGGTGAAGTAGTTCTGGTAAGTCCCCAGACCTTGTACGACCCCGCCCAGGCCACAGAAGGCACCTGACAGGAGCATGGAGATGATGATGTTCTTCTTGTCGCTCATGCCGGCGTAACGGCTAGCAAATGGGTTCAAACCAACCGCCTTGATTTCAAAGCCGACCGTGGTCTTCTTCATCAAGAACCAGAAGATGACCAGGGCAATGATGGCCAGGAAGATACCGCCGCTGATCCGGGAGTCGCCAAACATTTCGCTCAGCCACGGAATCCGCAGACTGCCGCTAGCCCCAATGGTCTTGGTAGTGTCGGTGTCAACGCGGAGGCTCTTGCTCATGACGTCCTGGTGCAGGTATTGGCAGAGGTAGAGGACGGTGTAGTTAAGCATGATGGTTGAGATAACTTCATTGGTTCCGAAGTAGGCCCGCAGCCAGCCGGCAATACCGGCAACCAAGGCACCGGCCAGGATGCCGGCGATGATTTCAAATGGCAAGAGGATGTAGCCCGGCAGGCCCTTGAAGGCCAGGCCGATCCAGATGGCGGTCAGCCAGCCGGCTTGCGCCTGGCCCGGCAGACCGATGTTGAAGAAGCCAGCGGCTGAAGAGATCTGGAAGCCGATGGCGATAAAGATCAACGGGGTGGCGTTACGGATGGTTTCCCCGATCCCGTTGGCTGAGCCCAGGGCACTTTCAAACATTGAGCTGTAGGCCTGGAATGGGTCATAGCTCCAGGCCAGCATGATGATGGCCCCGACTAAAAAGCCGGCAATAACAGAAACGATCGGCACTAAAAGCCGCTTGGCTTTAGGGCTCACCTTAATCATTAGCGGCAGCCTCCTTCTTGGTATTCTTCCCGGTCATAAGCAAACCGAGTTCAGTTTCACTAGTCTGGTCAGGCTTGACTTCACCTGATTCGGCCCCGTCGTGCAGGACGACGATCCGGTCAGACAGCTGCAGGATTTCGTCAAGTTCGTAGGAAACAAGGAGCACGGCCTTGCCGGCGTCTCTTTGCTTCAGCAGCTGGCTGTGGATGTATTCGATGGCCCCGACGTCCAGGCCCCGGGTTGGCTGGAAGGCAATGATCAAGTCAGCGTCCCGGTCAAGTTCCCGGGCGATGATGGCCTTTTGCTGGTTACCACCGGACAGGTCGCTGGCCGGCAATTGTTCGCTGGTCGTGCGGACGTCGAACTTCTTGATCAGTTCCCGGGCGTGTTCCCGGATGGCCTTTTCGTTCATGATCCCGTGCTTGGAGTAAGGCTCCTTGTAGTAGGTCTGGATGGCAATGTTTTCAGACAAAGGCAGTTGCAGGATCAAGCCGTACTTTTGCCGGTCGGCAGGGATGTGGCCGACGCCGGCTTCCGTGATTTGGCGGACTGGCTTGTTGGTCAAATCTTGGCCGTTGATGACGACTTGGCCGCCTTCAACGTGGCGCAGGCCAGTGATGGCTTCGACCAGTTCGTCCTGGCCGTTGCCGTCGATCCCGGCCAGACCAAGGATTTCCCCGCCGCGGATATTGAAGGAGAGACCCTTGACTGCTTCGGTCCCCCGGTCTTCGTTGACGTGCAGGTCCTTGACTTCCAGGATATTTTTGCCCAGATTAAGGGGAGCCTTGTCCAGCTTAAAGTTAACATGGTGGCCAACCATCATTTCGGCCAATTGTTCGTCATCTGCGTCAGCGACGTTGACGGTTTGGATGGACTTACCAGCCCGAATGACAGTGACCCGGTCGGCACCTTCCTTGATTTCCTTCAGCTTGTGGGTGATCAAGATAATGGACTTGCCTTCCTTGGCCAGGTTCTTCATGATCTTGATGAATTCAGTGATTTCCTGCGGCGTCAAAACGGCAGTTGGTTCGTCGAAGATCAGGATGTCGGCCCCGCGGTAAAGAACCTTCAGGATTTCAACTCTTTGCTGCTGAGCAACGGTGATGTCAGAAATCTTAGCGTCAGGATCGATGGCCAGGCCGTATTGCTTGGACAGGGCCAGGATCTTTTCTCTGGCGGTTTTGAAGTCCAGGGCCAGGCCCTTGGTGGTTTCGTGGCCTAAGATGATGTTTTCCAGGACAGTAAAGGCCTGGGCCAGCATAAAGTGCTGGTGCACCATCCCGATCCCCAGGCTGGTAGCAACGTTTGGGCCGGAGATGTTGACTTTCTCGCCCCGCACGTAGATTTCGCCAGAGGTTGGTTCGAGCAGGCCGGAAAGAATACTCATTAAAGTAGACTTGCCAGCACCGTTTTCGCCAAGAAGCGCCAGGATTTCGCCCTTGCGGAGCGTGAGGTTGATATCGTTGTTGGCTTTAAAACCGTTAAAGTCTTTCACGATATGGCGCATCTCAATGATGTTTTTGATCTCTTTTTCCATATGACAAAACTTTCTGTTATTACTTTTACAAAAAACACCCCGTAATATTGCGGAGTGTTTCAGATTGACTACTATATATTGTGCTACTTACTTGGAGCAGTTGCAACTTTAATTTTACCAGCCAGGATTTGCTTGCGGGCAGCTTGCACTGCCTTCCAGGTCTTGGCATCAAGCTGACCCTTAGTGATAGAGACGCCATCGTGAGCTAAGCCGTAGGAAATTACCTTACCGCCAGGGAATTTGCCCTTGTAGGCTTTGTCAGCGATGTCCTTGCATGCGAAACGCAGCCCCTTTAATACGGAGGTCAGCGTGAAGTTGGCCTTCTTACCGTCTTTTGAAGTGTAGTTACCCAGGTTTGCCTGGTCAACGTCAACACCGATGACCCAGACCTTCTTGGCAGCCGTGGTTGCCTTGTTGCGGGTCTTAGCTTCGGTGAAGACACCGTTACCGGCGTTGCCGGCAGCTTGGTAGATGATGTCAGCGCCGTCAGTGTACATTGACTGGGCGATTGACTTGGCCTTGTCAGTTGAGGTGAAGTTGCCGATGTATTGGTCGTAAACGGTGATCTTCTTGCCTAAGGCCTTGGCACCATCCTTGACACCTTGCTTGAAGCCGGCTTCGAAGAGTTCCAGGACGCTGGACTTAGCCCCGCCGATGAAGCCGACCTTGTTAGTCTTGGTGGTGTAGGCAGCAGCCAGACCGCCAAGGTAGGAAGCTTCGTTGCTCTTAAAGGTAACTGAAGCAACGTTCTTGCGGCCAGCTACGACAGAGTCGATGATAACGAAGTTCTTCTTAGGGTACTTCTTTGATGCGGCTTTAACTGAGTCAGTCAGCATGTAGCCGACACCGTAGATGGTTTGGTAGCCGGCTTGGGCAGCTTGAGTCAGGTTAGGGGTGAAGTCAGCAGCAGATGATGATTCAAAGTACTGGTAACCGCCCTTGCCTTGCTTGAGGCCGTGTTCCTTGCCGTAGTCCTTGAAACCAGACCAGGCGGCTTGGTTGAAGGAGTGGTCGTCAACACCGTTACCGTCAGTGATCAAGGCGATACCGTGCTTGGTGTCCTTGTTGACGGAGCTGTTGGACTTCTTGCCAGAGCAGGCAGTCAATACAGCAGCGATTGACAGGGTGGCTGCCCCAGCGGCAACCAATTTCTTGTAATTAAAGCGCATAACGAAATTACTTCTTTCTTTTTCTTCTTTTTTATAGACGAACGATTATGTATTAAAGATAGCATTTAGTTTTGGAAAAAGCAAGAGGATAGATAGGCGAATATTCGCTTTTTTGGACAAATTTTGAGAAAAAGTTTTTCAGCGGCTAAGAAAACGGTTGATTCACGAACAAAGCGGCAGATTTGTATAGACCGGTTCCCGGACTGGGAAGTTTTAGTTATAACCCAAGGGAGAAGAAAAAAGGCACCCATCGAATGATGAGTACCTTTAAAAAATCTGTTGTTTGAGATTACTTCAAGTCGCTTACGCTTTCAGCAACCTTAACCTTGCCGTTCAAGATTTGCTTGCGGGCTGCTTGAACCTTGCTCCAAGTCTTGGAGTCGATGTTGCCCTTGGTTACAGAAACACCGTTGCCTTCAAGAGTGTAGACAAAGTGCTTGCCGCCTGGGAACTTGCCTTGGTATGCCTTTTCAGCGATACGTTCAACAGCAACGTCCAGACCCTTCAGCACTGAAGTCAGAACGAAGTTACTCTTCTTGCCGTCCTTGGAAGTGTAGCTACCCAGGTTTGATTGGTCAACGTCAACACCGATGACCCAAACCTTCTTGGAAGCCTTGCGGTTCTTGTTGATGTCCTTGGCCTCAGTGAAGACCCCGTTACCAGCGTTGCCGGCTGCGTGGTAGATGATGTCCGCGCCGCTGGCGTACATTGATTGAGCGATTGATTTGGCCTTGTCAGTTGAAGTGAAGTTACCGATGTATTGGTCGTCAATCTTGATCTTCTTGCCCAAAGCCTTGGCACCTGCTTCAACACCTTGCTTAAAGCCGGCTTCGAACAGTTCCAGGGTAGCTGACTTGGCACCACCGATGTAACCTACGTGGTTGGTCTTGGTAGTGTAAGCAGCAGCGATACCTGCCAGGTATGATGCCTGGTTGCTTTCGAAAGTAACTGAAGCAACGTTCTTTTGGCCGCTGATCACGTCGTCGATGATCACGAAGTTCTTCTTAGGGTTCTTCTTGGCAGCGGACTTGATAGCGCTGGTCAATTGGTAGCCAACACCGAAGATGGTTTCAAAGCCAGAGCTGGCAGCTTCGTTGGCGTTAGGAGTAAAGTCGGCGGCTGATGAAGATTCAAAGTATTGGTAGCCACCCTTGCCTTGCTTCAGACCGTGCTTCTTACCGAAGGACTTGAAACCATTCCAGGCAGCTTCGTTGAAGGAGTGGTCGTCAATGGCGTTGTTGTCAGTGATAAGCGCGATGCTGTGCTTGGTGGTCTTAGTACCAGTTGAAGATGCTGACTTCTTGCCTTGGCAGGCAGTCAACAGAACTGAAACTGAAACAGCAGCAGTAGCGATGGTTGCTAACTTTTTAAATTTAGAAACAGACACGTGATTTCCTCCGTTACAACACGAATGTTTGTGTGACAATCGCAAAAGATGTTTATTTTTATCTTAGTTTATTATAGTGTAAAAACAGAAAAAAGCAACAATATAAGCGAAATTCCGAACTGCTTTTTGACAGCGGTTAACAAAAAAAGCAAAACCTGGCTCTCGCAGGCTTTGCTTTCGCGGTTTATTTGAGCTTGAATTTAACCGTATTGTCGTTCCAAATTGAGGTCTTATATTGCAGCTGCAACTTTTTGGCAGAAGTTTTGGCTTCGCCAACCAAATTTCCTGAAACTGAAGCGCCCTTGTCCAAGGAGCCGGCGTCCAGAGTGTTGTCAACATCCGTGTCAATTGCGTCGAGATCAGTGTTGTTGCCGTCCACGTTCAGCTTGAAGTCAAATGGATTGTAGTCTTGGCTTTCATCGGTGTGGTTGGTAATCGTAATATTGATGATCACGAACTGCTTTCCGCTGTTAGGCCGGTTATATTCGCTGCCTTGACTGAACTTGACGCTGTTGACTTTGATTTCATATCCCTTGTAAGATGCCTTTTGGCCGACTGAGTAAACCTTGTTCAAAGGGTTGGCTTCAGCTTTTTTCTTAGAGCTGGTCTGGGACTTGGTGGCTGAGTCAGAGCTGTTGTCGCTGTCGCTTGACCCGCCAAGGGCCCCGCTTCCGAGGAAAACAACAGCCAGCACGACTAGCAGCCAGAACCACCAGCGCTTATAGAACTTCTTCTTTTGTACGTACACATTCCCATTCTCATCTTTGATTTGCTTTGCCATGATTCCTATTCCTTCAAATTTTTTACTCTCACATAAACCAGCGACAGTTTAAGTGTAGACTTTTAAAGAGAAGGATTGGTGGGCAGGCAGCCCACTAATGGCCAAAAGATGAAATTGCTACTGATAAGGCGGCTAAAGCCGTGGTCAAAACCGTGGCCACGAGCAGGTAGCTGATGATGATCCCGCAGGCCCGGGTAAATTTGGACTTGGATGAATGGAAAAGGCACATGCTCTTGATATTGCGGTAGTTGCAGGTAAACAGGACGATCAAGAAAAGAACCATGAAAAAGGACAGGCGGAGCAGGAAACTGTCAGCCGCTGAGTCGCTCTTAGAGTCCATATTAAAGGAACTAAACAGCATCAATAAGTAGCCGCAAGCGGCTGTAAGCATGCGGGCGGGCTGATGGCTACGGAAGCCTGGTAAAAGCCAGCTGGACCGGCCTAAGCCAGTAATCGCGTCCTTGAATTCCCGGGCACTTTGGTAGCGTTTCTGGCCGTTGATATGGGTAGCTTTTTCAATGATTTCCCGTTCTGGCCCTTTATAAAGGCGGATGCTGGGCAGGCAGCCGGTATAAAGGACGTTCATCAGCACCCCGACTGCATAGAAGTCGCTGGCTGGCCCGCTCTGGCTGAAGCCGAACTGCTCCGGGGCCGCGTAGCCCACTGAGCCCAGGATGCGGGTGTCGCGGTCAGCATCTTCCTGCATGTTCCGGGCGATATCGAAGTCGGCCAGGATCAGCTTTTTGCCATCATAAAAAATATTCTCCGGCTTGATGTCCCGGTGAATGATTGGCGGCGTCTGCTGGTGCAGGACCGCGAGGACGTCCAGCAGCTGGCAGATCAAGTCGTGGATCTGGGCAGAAGTGAGCTTGTGGGTCTCTAAGTACTGGTCGAGTCGGGGAGAGTCGATGTATTCTTCGATGACGGTCAGGCGGTCGCTTTTTTCCAGGCAGACAATCTTGGGAATCGCGGTGTCCAGCTCAGCCAGCTGTTCATATAAAGGAGCGTACTCTAAAGGAAGGACCCGCTCGATGTAAGGGGTCGGGACCAGCTTCTCAACTTTAAAAATTGCCTTGTCGTCCGTTATTTTAATGGGGACGGGATTAACGTAATCGCTTATTTTTCCTTGCTTCATCTATATAATCTTTCTGCCATAATGGTAACAATGGGGGTAAAAATGGAAACTGAAAAATTACTCGCTGCTTTGAAAGCAGATCATATTTCTAATGTACTAGATCAAGTGGCTGATTACAATTTTGCCGGCTATTTGAACAAGCTGATCGAAGATAAGGGGGTCAAGAAAAGCGAGCTTTTCAACGAGGCCATGATCGAACGCAGCTATGGCTATCAAATTTTGAAGGGGCGGCGTCTGCCAGCAAGGAATAAGGTTTTGTCCCTGGCCCTCAGCTTGAAATTGTCTCTGGCTGAAACAAACCGCCTTCTGTCTTTAAGCGATAATGGGGCCCTTTACGCCAACGTAAAACGGGACGCAGTCTTGATCTACTGTTTGGTTAGGGGGATGTCAGTGATCGATACTGACCAGCAACTGGCAAATTACGGCTACCAGAGCTTGAACGAAGAAGAATAATGGAGTAGGATGGCGGATATTAGTTGTTAGTGGGGGAAAGGGTGAAAATGGAAGAGCTGGTATTGATGGCTTTAGCGGCTGTTTCAGCTTTGTTTGAGCTGGGCAGCCTAACCAGACTGCTGCATGTAAGTTGGAAAATAGAAGACCTGCTGACGGCCGCGGGCTTGGGTGTCCTGACTTTTGAATTCATTCTGGCGAAAGAGGCAGACCAGCAGGTCGCCTTGTATCTGGCAAACATTGTTTTGCTGCTGTCGGCTTTTTACTTTTACCACCGGCAAAACTGGCAAAAACTTCTGTTTTATGGATTGAGCGTGGCTTTGGCAAATCTGTTGCTTTTACAAGCGTTTCTCAAAGCCGGAAGGGGCTCTTTGCTGCTTATTCTGATTTATGCGGTTTTGGCATTAGCGGCAGAAGGCTGGCGGCGGCTGAATGAAAAAAGACACAAGCAGCCGGATTATCTGCTGAAAATATATCTGCTTTCTAGTCTTTTGGCTTGGGATTTTAGCTTGTGGCTGTTTGGTTGGTCAGAGGCCAGCCTTTTGATCTTGCTGCTTTTGCAGGCTTGCTTGACCCTGCTGGTTTTATTGGCCAATCAGCGGGACTATGAACGGCAGCTGGCTGACCAGGAAAGAGAGAATTTGCGCAGCTATTTGCAGAGTGTCAGAAAGAGCGAGGAAGAATTGCGGCGCTTTAAGCATGACTATCAAAACATGCTGCGCAGCTTGGAGCTTTCTTTAAAGAATGACCAGGCTTCAGCTGCCTTGGCCAGCTTGAAAAAGTACTCTAATGACATTTTGGAAAGAGAAGAATTGTGGCAGTTTAAGGACGTTGACCGGATTGCTGACCTGCAGCTGCAGAGCTTGGTGATCGCCAAGCTGCAGGAACTCCGCCGGCGGCAAATCCGCTATGTTTTCGAATCCCGACAGATGATTGAAGTCCCGGCTGGAATTGACGTATATGACTTGATCAGAATTATTGGGATTGCTTTTGACAATGCCATTGAGGAAAGCATTGCATACCAAGCTAGCGGGCAGGTTCCTGCCGTTGAGATTATGTTCTACCGGGAGCAGGAAAATTCTCTGGAATTTACCATAAAGAACAAGCTGCGTGACCAGCAAAAGGCAGATTTACCGGCTTTTAGCCAGGTAAACTTTACCAGCAAGCGGGGACACGCGGGTTTGGGGCTGAGCAATGTGCAGGAGCTGCAGAAGAAATACGCGAATTTGTTTGTTGAGTATCGAATTGAAGGAGATAAGTTCATTTTCGCGCTGACTATCGCGTGATTAGGGGGAAAGATGACTGAAATTCTGGTATGTGATGATGATCTGTTGCAGGCACGGTCTTTGGCAAAGACGGTCAAGCTGGCGGGAGAATTCTTGGCGGAGGATTACGGACAAAGCGTTTCTGTTTCAGCAATGGGGTCTCCGCAAGAAGCTTTGGCTTACGCGGCTGACCGGCAGGTTCAGCGGGGAATCTACTTCTTGGATATTGAATTTGCCAAGTCAGAAATGGACGGCTTGGACTTGGCTGAAGAGCTCTTGCGTCTTGATCCACAGGGACAGATTGTTTTTGTAACCACGCATTCGGAACTGGCCTTGCAGACTTTTCAGCGAAGAATCGGTACGCTGGACTATATTGTAAAAAATGATGATTTGGAAAGTCTGCAGGAGAGGGTTGTGGCGACCTTGCGCCTGGCGCTGGAGAGGCTTACGCGGCTGAATTTGGTCAAAAAGCAGACTTTTACCTATAAAGTCGGCCGGCAACTTAGAAATATCAACACTGATGATGTCTACTACGTCGCGACGACGCCATTTCCACATAAGCTGCAGCTAGTCGCGAAAAATCTGCGGGCAGAGTTTGTAGGCAACCTTAAGCAGCTTGACCAGGAATGTGATTTTTTGCTAAAAATATCCCAATCTTGCTTGGTCAATCCTAAAAATATAGTTGAGATAGACCTGCGCGCCAGGACTATCACTTTATTTGACGGGGAGAAGCTGAAATACGCGCGGAGCTGTGGCCGCCAGTTGCGGGAGCTGAAGCAGAATTGACCGCTTATGACGGTTAAATGACTGGATTTGAATTTCTTGCCCCTCTTTTTTGCGCTGAAACTATAATTCTGATTAGGCCGAAAGGATAGTTCGGATGTAAAGGAGGAAAGCAATGAATAGCTTGTTTTGGGTAAATTTGTTAATCGGCTGCGGGATGCTGCTGAGCGGATTTAAGCAATCGCCGGTAACTTTTAGCTGGCGGAAATTGGCAGTGATTTTTCTGGCAAGCGGGAGCCTGCTCTTGCTTGAAGGGATGCTGGTCAGAAAGGGATTTGAAACGGCGCTGGTACTTTTTGCGATCGCGGTTCTCTATTTGCTGCTGGGCCTTGCTGGTCTGGTCATGACATTTGTCAAAAAGGACCGGCGAGCTTTAACCAGCGAAGATTGGCGCGATTTCGCGGATGTCTTGATCATCAGTGCCTTGCTGGCCTTCTACTTTTTGCGGGATGCTGCTTTTGACTTATCCAGCATGCTGCTGCCAGAAGCAATGTTTCTCGCTGGCCTTCTACTGGTTTCTTGGGCCGTTAAAGTCGAAAAAAACGCCTGATACGCAAAAAATCTCTGAGCTCCTGCTCAGAGATTTTTGTTTTGCCTACTTACTTGCTTGGGTGGCTTGGTACAGAAATCTTACCGGCCAGAATCTGGCTGCGGGCAGTTTGTGCCTGCTTCCAAACTGAGTCAGCCACGTAGCCCCGGGTGAGGTAAACACCGTTGTTCTTCAAGCCGTAAACCAGCTGCTTGCCGCCTGGGAACTTGCCCTTGGCTGCCTTGGTAGCGATGTCCTTGACTGCCACGTTGACCCCGGTCATCACGCTGGTCAGGCAGAGATTTGACTGCTTGCCATCCTTGGACTTGTACTTGCCCAGGTTTGATTGGTCGGAGTCAACCCCGATGACCCAGACCTTCTTGCTGGAGTTGGCAGCCAGGCCTTCGTTGACTGACTTGGCTTCACTGAACAAGCCTTGGCCGGCTGAACCTGAAGCGTGGAAGATAACGTCCGCCTTCTTGGCAAACATAGCCTTGGCGATTGACTTTTCCTTGTCAGCAGCCGTAAATGAGCCGACGTATTGGTTCAAAACCGTGATCTTCTTGCCCATCTTCTTGGCTGTGTCCTGCACGCCCTTGGCAAAACCAGCATCAAACAAGTCGACGATATCCCCGTGAACCCCGCCAATAAAGCCGACCACGTTGGTCTTAGTGGTCTGGGCCGCAACTACCCCGGCCATGTAGGAAGCATCCTGGGACTTGAAGTTGGCGGAAGCCACGTTCTTTTGCCCCTTGATCACGTCGTCAATGATAACGAAGTTCTTGTCAGTGTGCTTCTTGGCTGCTGAAGCAATCGCGCCCTTAAGTGAGTAGCCAACGCCAAAAATGGTCTTGTAGCCGGCCGCAACCGCCTGGTTGATATTTGGCGTAAAGTCAGAAGCTGAACTTGATTCAAAGTATTGGTAGCCGTTGGTCCCCCGCTTTAAGCCCTGGGACTTGCCGTAAGCTACCATCCCTTCCCAACCGGACTGGTTGAAGGAGTGGTCGTCAACCCCGGCGATGTCAGTGATCAAGGCCACGCTGGCTGAGCTCTTCTTGTTGGAGCCGCCGCCATTTTGCTTAGCCCCTGAGCAGGCAGTCAGGGCAATCCCTGCTGCTAAAACAGTGCCAGTGGCTAAAACTTGCTTGAATTTGATTTTCTTCACGATAAAATCCCCCTTAAATTTAACACGATTACGATCTTATCAATATTTGGTAGTCGTGTCAAAAGGGCACCCACAAGATAAAGTGTTGATTTGACGGGATTCTCATTTTTGCCAAAACGCCCTCAAGATATATGGCTCTAAGCGGGAAGGGCATACTAGAAAAAATAAAAAATTACCCGGATTTTTCCAGGTAATTTTAAAAAGTTAAAAGACATTTAGCAGTTTGCAAATTGCCAAGGCGATGTAGCCGGCCACGATCAAGGCTATCACGGTGAAGTGGCGGAGGCGGTTCATGACGAACATGCCGGCGAATTCCCGCAAAACCGCGTTGGGCAGGTAGTAAGGGCGGGTGTAAGAGCCGATCCCGTTGGCGTCCAGCCCCGCCTTTTTCGCGTAAATGGCTGACCGGAAGACATGGTAGTTGCTGGTAAAGAAGCAGGCCTTGAAGTTGTCATTGCCATAGTCGTTGTAGGCCACAATCTGGGAAAATTCCATGTTCTGCTCGGTATTTCTGGACTGGTCTTCCAGCAGGATCAGTTCCTTCGGGACCCCCCGCTTTATGGCGTAAGCGGCCATGGCTGCTGCTTCAGAGATTTTTTCATTCGGCCCTTGGCCGCCGGACATGATGAACTTAGGCAAGGGCTGGCCCTTTTCCTGCTGGTGGTAGGCAAACTGGATGGCCCGGTTGATTCTGGCCGCCTGGATGTTGGAAATCTGGTCCCCATGGATTAGGCCAGCCCCCAAAACGATTAGGTAGTTCTGCCGGTAGCGGCGGGGAACGATTTGGTAGAGCAGGAGGTTGACCAGGAAGTTGTACATGACGGCTGCCAGGTAGACCGCGACAGTCGGGAAAATGTCTAGGATGAGGCGCAGGCCGGTCGGCGTGTTGCGGGTGAAGTGGCCGATGAAAATGAAGACCCAGAGGCCCAGCATGGCCCCGGCCAGGATCAAGGTCAGGAGGTTGGGCAGGGTATGGCTCTCATGCTTCAAGACCACATAGGAGTTCCATAAAAGCAGGATCCAGGAGAAGGAGACGATGACGGCCACGGTTACTGCCAGGATTGCTAAAACCCAGAGGTAGACCTTGCGGAAGCTGGGCAGGTTGGTGGCATAGACCAGGAAGGTGAACCAGGCCCCCAGCGAAGCGATGAAAAAGGTGAAAAATACCCCGTTGATCAGGCGGCGTGGGTCGCTCAGCCAGGAAAAAATGAAGGTTACCGCGGCAATCGCTACTAAAATAGTGAAGTAGCTGAAAGCCCGGTTCTGGCTGAATAGAAATAGCAGTGTGTTTAATCTGGATGGCATTTTTTAGGTCCTCGTCCATATCGTTTAGAAAATTGGTCAAACTTTATTATAATAGAGGATAAGAATTTTTTTGAGACAACAAGGTGGCAAACGTGAAAAAAATTGGGCATTATCTCTTTTACCTAATCGAAATCGCAATCGTGTTCGCTCTGTACACGACCCTGCAGGAGTTTTACTTCTACCCGGACATCTTTGGCTTCGGGTCGGCTGAGGCCTTCATCCTGGCCCTCTCCACCGTCCTGGTCTTCTGGTTCAGCTTCTGGCTCTATAAGGGGCAGCTGGATGATGACAATGACTGGGGCTTCAGCCAGGACTTCCACTGGGGCTGGCGGAAGCTGGCTACCGCAGTCGGGGGCTTCTTCTTGATGCAGCTGCTCTACATCCTCTTGATGAACCTGATCGGCGGCGGGGTCTCAGTCAACCAGCAGAACCTGGATGACCTCCAGCAGACGGCGGGCCCGACCTATAACATTATGGTGGTCCTGGTTGCCCCGGTTATGGAGGAAATCATCTTCAGAGGGATGTTCTTCAACTTCCTCTTCAACCATGCGGGCAAGGTCGCCAAGTGGGCGGGGATCCTGGTTTCCGGTTTCTTCTTTGCCTTTGCCCACAATCCCTTCTGGTCACCATATCTCCTGGTTTACTGGATGATGGGGTCAGTCCTGGCCTGGGTCTACATGACCACCAAGGACCTGCGCTACTCCATGGCCACCCACATCATGTGGAACATGCTCAGCCTGTTTGGTTAGGCTAAAAGGAAAAAACAAGAAAACAACAAAAAAGAGAAAAAGAGAAATCTGTTTGGATATACGAAAAGCAGCGAAGCTTGGCTTCGCTGCTTTTTAGTTTTGCGCTTCTTCTTTTTTGATGTAGTGGTTGAGCATGATTGGTGAGAGAACCGTCGTCAAGATGATAACCAGAATCAAGCTGGAGTAGATGTCCTTTGGGAAAAGGTGGTGGGCAATCCCGATCTGGGCCACGATCAAGGCCACTTCCCCCCGGGAAACCATCCCGGCCCCGACGATGCTGCCTTCAAGAGGCTTAAGGCCGAAGATTTCAGATGAGTACTTGCCGGCCCAGTACTTGGACAGAACGCCCAGGATGGTCATAACCACGATGAAGAGGAAGTCCTGGCTGATGGAGGCAAAAGTCATCGACAGACCGATGTTGACGAAGAAGGTTGGAATGAAGACTGAGTAGCCGATCGCGGAGACTGAGGAGTTGACTTCCGCTTCCTGCTTGGTCTGCCGGATGGCCAGGCCGCCGAAGAAGGCCCCGACCACGGCGCTCAAGCCGACTAATTCAGCGATGTAGGCCATGCCCAAAGACAGGATCAAAGAGGCGATGACTATGGAGTAGTTGACGTTGATTTTTCCCGCCAGTTGCATGAACTTTGGCGCGATGAACTTGTAAACCAGCCAGACGAAGACGAAGTAGAGGGCTTCAAAGAGCAGGTTCAAGAAGAAGTTGTTGGTTAAGCCCGACTTGCCGCCTTCATGGCTAAAGGTGGTGAAGAGGCTGAGGACGATCACCGCCAGGATGTCGTCGACCACTGCTGCCCCCAAAATTGCCGTCCCGGCCTTGGTCTGGAGTTTCCCGGTGTCACGCAGGACTTCCACGGAAATGGAGACGCTGGTGGCCGCGAAGACGATCCCGATGAAGAGGGCTTCCAAAAATTGCATCCTGAAGAGCATGGAGGCCCCGCCGACAAAGAGGATAGGGAGGATAACACCGACCGTGGCCACCGTGAAGCTGATCTTAAAGTACTTCTTCAGCAGGTCCAGGTCGCTTTCCATCCCGGCTAAAAACATCAGCATGATGACCCCGATGTCGGAGAAGAGGGTCATCGTTTCGTTAGGGTGGATCCAGCCCAAAAGAGCCGGTCCCAGCAGGATCCCCGATAAGAGCTGCCCAATGACCGGGGGCCAGTTGAAGCGGGCAAAGACTTGCCCCAGCAGGGTCGTCATCAGTAAGACCAGTATTAGTTGTCCAATAAATTCCATATTGACCTCCGTTTCAAAAAGGCTGGAAAGCAAAAAACTCCCAAGAAAAAGCTTCTTGACCCAAAGAAGCAAATTCTTGAAAGTTTTGAAACTCCAACCTCTGAAAAATGTTATGTTAACTAATAATACTTTAGCAAGAAATTGGAGAAAAGACAAATTTTATAAACCCGTTTGTTTTGGATTCTTCGGTTCGGTCTTAGCCAAAAGGGCCAGGCAGATGGTGATCATGTCGACCACTTCCTGCAAAACAGCGCCCCAGAAGGCCGGAATAAGACCAGTGAAGGCCACCAGTTCCAGAATGATAACGACCACGATGGCAGTGATAACGTCGATTTCAGCCACCTTCATGGTGTGCTTGGCAATCGCCACGGCATCGTTGATCTTGCTCAAGTCGTTGACCATGATGACCGCGTCAGCACTTTCGCTGGCCGCGGTAGCACCCTTGGCCCCCATGGCAATGCCGACATCAGCAGCCGTCAAGCTTGGCGCATCGTTAATCCCGTCCCCGGTCATGACGACTGGGCGGTTTTCAGGAGCCACGTTCTTGATGGCTTCGATCTTCTGGGCTGGCAAGAGGCTGGCCCGGACGTCATCGACGCCGGCCACGTCAGCAATCGCTTGGGCAACATCCTTGTTGTCCCCGGTCAGCATCATGATGTGCTTTGCGCCTTGCTTGCGCAGGCGGGCCAAAGTTTGCGGAGTTTCCGGCCGCAGCTGGTCCTTGAAGGTGATGCAGCCGGCGTACTTGCCGTCAACTGAAACGTAGACAGCAGTAGTCTTGGCCTTGTTTACGTTAGCGTCAGGCGCCACGTAGGAAAGCTTGCCGACCATAACGTTCTTGCCGTTAACAGTCCCGCTGACCCCGTTACCGGTTGATTCCTGCAGGTCGCTTACGGCTTGGATCAGGGACTTATCAGTCCCTTGAACCAGGGAGTTGGCGATGATATGGCTGGATTGCTGTTCAAGGCTGGCCGCGTAGCTTTGGATGGTTTCCTTGTCAAAGCCGTTTTCCGGCAGAACGTCTTGGATGACCAATTGGTTCTGGGTCAAAGTCCCAGTCTTGTCGAAGGCAAAAGTCTTGGCCTTGGCTAATTGTTCCAAGGTTGGACCGGACTTGACGATGATGTGGTGCTTGGACATGGAGCTCATCCCCGCCACCAGGGCAACTGGAGCGGCGATCAAGAGCGGACATGGGGAGGCAACGACCATAACTTCCGCGAAGCGGGTGAAGTTCCCGGTCGTTACCCAGGCAGTGATACCGATAATCAATGAAATGATGGTAAATGGCACGGCGTAGCGGTCCGCCATCTTGACGAACTTGGCCGGCTGGGCAGCTGAAGACTTAACCAGTTCAACGATGGACTGGTATTCAGAGTCCTTAGCCAGCTTCTTGACTTCCATGGTTACGGCGGTTTCCCCGTTAAGGGAACCAGACATCAAGTCGTCGCCGACTGTCTTGTCAACCGGAACTGATTCCCCGGTCAGAGATGACTGGTCAAAGGCAGAGCTGCCTTCAATGATGGTCCCGTCGACTGGCACCTGCTGGCCCGGCTTGATCAAAACCTGGTCGCCGATCTGCAGGTCGTCAACCTTGACTTCAACCACCTTGCCGTCAACCAGCTTGTCGGCCACCTGCGGGTTCTTGTCCAAAAGGGCTCGCAGTTCCCGGTTGGCCTGACCGGTCGCGTAGTCTTCCAGGCTTTCGCCACCAGTAGACATGACCAGGATCATCCATTCAGCCCAGTAGTCCCGGGTAATCATCATGGAAATGACCGCGATCAAGGCCAGGACGTCGATGCCCCAGTGCCCTTCTTTCAAGTCCCCAAACATTTCCTTGGCTAAGGAGAAGCTGATGTAAGCACCAGCAATGTCGAACAAGACTTCCGCGATTCCCGGAATGTGCAGGACATTGTCAGTGATCAGCCCAATCGCCCCGAGAACCAGGACGACAATGAATTTCCATTGGCGTTTCATGATTTATTCCTCCTATTATTAAAAATAAGGAGTGTGAACACACACACTTTTTTATCTGAAAAGACAATATATCTTATTGGATATATTGTAGCACAAATTGGATTTCTTACACTGAAAATGCTTATGATTGTATTGTTAATTCTCGGCTTCTAATTTGAGGACCTGTTTTTTGTCAATCGTGACATAGTGGTCGTCAAAAGTATGGGCCAGGTAGTTGAAAGCCTTGAACCATTCCCGCCTGGTGATCATCCCTTGAAAGACCCCCTGGTCGTCGACAACGGGGAGGAAGTTGTTGTCAACGAGCAGGTGGAGCTGGGGCTCGATGTCTTTATCCGTAAAGTTGATGGAAACGAAGTCAGTCTCCATGACATCCTTGACCTTGTACTTGTTCAAAGGCTTAACGGAAATGCCATCCAGGTCCAGCATCTTGTCGGTGATCATGGCCAGGCTTAAGAGGCCGGCGATCTGGCCCTTATTGTTCAAGACGGGAATCTTGGCGTACTTGACCTTGGTTAAGATCAAGAAGGCATGGTAAAGGGGATTGTCTTCTTCAACGATGGCAATCTTGCTGGCCGGGATTAAAAAGGAGCCGGACTTTTCCGCGAGAACGCGTTGAATAGCTGCTGAAATCATCAACCTAATTCCTTATATTTTTTCTATGCTGATTTTTGTTTTGACATAATTTAAGTATAAAACTATTTTGGAAAAAGAAAAAGGCCTGCTCGCGCAGGCCTAATTGGTTTTCATCTACTTTGGAGGAGTAAGAATGAATGAAATAAAAAAGTGGGAGTATTTGTAACGAGTTCTACCAGCTCGTTACATTGTTTATCATACAGGGTAATTATCAATAAAGGGTTTGGAATTCCTTAACAAAGAGTAAAGAATTACTTGTGGATCTATAAAGACTCCCAAAGACCCCTTCAGGCAACAAAAAAGCTCACGCAACGCACGTGAGCCGAAAGGGATAGATATGAATCGACTATGGAGTCAGTCGATATTTTTCATTTACTTTGGAGGAGTATGAATGAAAAACAAAAAGTTGAGTGTAGTAACAAGCTCTCGCTTGCCACACTCATTATATTATACTGGAAATGTGAACAAAGTATGACATTTAGCAAAAAAGTTCAAAAAAAGCTAAAAAAATTGCTTCGCCACTGGCCAGGCT
>ERZ791917.487-NODE-487-length-38099-cov-32.956235_pt1 | contig 38099 bp, 40 predicted proteins | sample MGYA00510138_ERZ791917 | MGnify/ENA primary metagenome ERZ791917 (study PRJEB30046, sample SAMN00792102) | human gut metagenome | study: EMG produced TPA metagenomics assembly of the A metagenome-wide association study of gut microbiota in type 2...
TGGCAGCACAGCGCCCGATATTGATGAGGAGCGACCCGGAACCGCTCGTCGGGTCTCAAAGGAGTGCAACTTTGATACAATGGAACGATAGCAGCGATTTTGAACACCCCCGTGTTCATCAAATACAATACTTAAGATTCAGTTCCCCTTTCATCTACCAAATGGTATTTCTTAGTTATCCCATATCCCCCAATATTATAATATATTCTCATAGCAAAAGGATTTCCACATTTATTGTATATGGAAATCCTTTTATGCTGTCTTTATAAGAAACAGATTCTATTGATTAGAATTCAAAGCGAAGGCCTGCATTGAAGCGGTACTTCATCTTTATATCGGAATGGAAACTCCGTTCTGCATCCAGGTAGAACTGTGTCGTATCGGAAAAATGAATATTAGTTCCGATACCGAGCAGGTACCAGGTATCTCCCAGATCATCTCGGTCCGTAAAAGTCACATCGTCCATGATGTGGCTCTGTGTATTTCCCAGGAAATCATGTAGCACTGATGCTTTAAAATATACACGGCTCGGGTTCTTAGTCTCTGGATGGAATTCTCGGCTCAGTACAAATCCCAGGCGCCCAACCAAGCTGTCTGCATTGTCCTGTTGTACTTTTGCGCCATTTCGTGTCGTATAATCGTCGCCCCACAGGTAGTTGTAGGTCATCTGTGCCTGCGGTTCGATAGCCCAGCCGTGACGCAGTGCTTTCTTTCTACCATACTCAGCACTGATACTGCTTACCCAGTTTTTAAATTCACCACGGTCACTGTAGGACGTTTCATAATCGGAATCGATCCGGCCTACACGGGCAACCAAATCCAGATAATGGCCGTGTGGTCGTACGTTTGTCCCGTAAATGGCTACATCGGTGAACTTCTGCTCTCCACGGCCATCCGTATAGGTGGAATCTCCCCATAAATGAGAGATGGCACCGCCATAATACCAGTTGCCGCCATGCAGAGTTTTTTGTTCTTTATCAAACCCTACCTGTAAGGTCTTGTAGTTGCCATGGAATGCATGCTTTCCATCTCTTTCCATCCGCTTATTGATGAAACGTGCCCAGATACCCTGATCTTCCTGTGCATACCGCAGCTCGCCCAGACGTTTCAACAGGGTATCATCATCCCGCCACAGGACAAATGCGGCGTTATAAGCGGAGCCGGGAACAGTACCGTTGGGATTGATGGTATTGCCATTCGTTCCGCTGCTGCTGTCCGGGGTCAAGAACCAGTCATCATATCCTGCAAAGTCCGGATTAACCGTATCAGTTTCATTCTTTACTACCAAATTTTTATTATATATCTTTTTATAATTCTGGATCTGAACAGCCTGATTCATTTTGAATGATGAAGTATCGGGCGCCGTAGAGGCAAAATACAGCTTGCTTCCGTCCTTCATCCCGTTAACACTACTGTCTGATGTCATTGCCACTGTATATGTACTGCCTGCACCGCCTTGGGCCAGCACAAAATCACTGCTGCTGCCATCACGGTAAGAGTCTACATCATCACTTCCATATCGTAAATCCATCTGGAATTGGCCGCCGGTTCCGCCAAGATCTCCTGTTTCCAATTTAGCTGCAGATCCTTCCATGGATATGATACTGCCTTTGTCCAGTTTAACCCCATAGGCTTCGCTGTCACCGGTCAATTTCCACAGAGAATTTCCTGAAAGGGAAATATCCCCATTCCCCTTTGCTGCACCTATCCACGCACTGCCACTCTGCAGCGCAATACGAGTGGCCCCATCCGCTGCCTGTGCATCCAAGTTTCCTGTCCAGCGGCTACTATTCTGCAGTACTGCCTCCGCACTCCCAGTCGTACTGGTCAGATTGCCAGTCCAGACAGAAGCCTGATTGAAATCCGCCTTCAGTTTCCCCTCAACCGTCTTCAGCGGTTGATAATAAACATCTTCATAAACTTTCTTCCCATTAGTCATGTCCCCGATCATGGCAGACTGGTTGGTAAAGGTCAGATTCATAGTGCCACTGTTATCTGCATTGCCGGTGAGAGAAGCCCCTTCACCGGAGTACACAGCATTCAGAGTATTGTTTCCCTCTGCCTTCAAATTCCCTTTCTGTGATGCATGAGCACCAGAAATATTCAGATTGACTGTATTTCCTTCATAAATTTCAGACTGCCATGATGACCTCGATCTGTAATCTATATTATTTCCTACGGATTCTACATACGCTATCAAGTTTCCATTCTCTCCGGAAACGGATTCTACATCCCCTGTCAAGTTTCCATTCTCTCCGGAAAAATTAACCATAACATTACTAGTGCTTGTCTTAGCGCGAATACTCCCAGTCATTGATGCATGAGCCCCGGAAAAGTTGGCGGTAATAGAAGCCTGATCATCAGTACTTCTTGTATCATTCGGATTCCAAGCAGCTTCTACGTCCCCTGTAAAGGCCATATTTTCCCCAGACATATCCATCTGGATATTCCCTTTCTCCACTGCCCTGATATTCCCATCTACTTTGCCATTATCCCCTGATATCAGAATATTAGCAGTAGCCCCCGAAGTTACTTTCAGTAAGCTGTTTTCATAAATAGGGTCTCCTGTATACGATCGGCTCATGGTAAAATTGTCCCCTGTCGCATTGACAGTAATGTTCCCGTCATCTCCGGAATTCATATCTCCACGAATATAGGAATTGTTTCCACTCATATTCAGTGTGACGGTACCGCCGCTATACGCTTCAATGGCATCTTTCCAGAATTGGCTGCTATTCGTTCCATCCGCTCTAGTATTGACAAAAGAGCCATCGCCGGTCATATTGGCAAGAACGGAACTGTCCTCCCCGCCTACCTGTATTTTACCTAAGATCTGAACCAATCCTTTAGCATTTTTATTAATTGTCAGGTTAGAGCCACTTGTATCATTGCTCATCAAATCAATACTTTGTTCACCACTGGGCCAACCATTTTCTGTTTTATTGGCAGAAGACAGTGTGACAGTTCCATTAGTATCAGAATTAATAAAGATATCCCCACCTATTCCTGAAATAGTACCTATTACATCCACAGCATGGGCATTCAGATCAACAGTAAATTTTTCTCCGCCTTTCCCTTGTCCGGCAAAAATGGATTTATTATCTGATTGTATTTGAATTTTATCTGCCTTAACTGTAATGCCCTTTCCTAACGCACTACCCCTTCCTGTCCATAGAGAATTGCCTACGGTGGGATGTGCATCCCAGGCAAGACCAGAGTTTTTAATCGTAACAGAACTTCCTGTTCCGCCACTGACGGTGATACCGCCGCCATTATCCACCAATCCGTACCCAGCGATAGAGGAAGTAATGTTCAGGTTCTTGAATCCCTCAATCGTTGTTGTCCCTTTCCCTTCCGTATATACACTGTCATTATTGGTAGCGATATTGATATCACCGCTGGCCTTAATATGGGTGGCTGCATCACTGATAACGCCTTTATCTGTCCATTCATTCCCTGAGAAATTAGCATTGATAGTAAGATTTTTTGCATTTACCTCGGCATCCCGTATAGCCGCCCCATCACCACGAGAATTGTCCGTCCAATTAATCACTAAATTCCGGTCAGGATAATTATAGGATTTAAAGTCCCCCTTAGTGGTATCTCCACGAGTATTACTGACCATCTGATTGGTCAATGTGTCCGTGTTCGTTGCTGGATCATAATCAGCATAAGCATAAGTACCCCCCCACAAGACAGTTGTGCCGATTTCCAGTGCCATAAGCATCACTTTTACGTTTCTCTTCATAAAATCACTCCATTTCTATTAATTTGTACTCTTGACCGTTGGGTAAAAAATACTCAACAACTTAAACGAATTAGCAGCAACCTTCCAACTCTAAACAAGTATAAAAGGGCAAAAGCCCTGTACCTCCGTCATTTATGTGTTTCTTGTTTCCCATCAGATCTTATGTCTTTTTTATTTTATCATAATTATGTGTGTCCATGCCATATATTTTTCACCACACTTTTGTACGTTCAACATGTTCTTTGAGAATATATGAACAGACGCCATGCCAAATTCCTGTCAATATTCATCCTTTTATTTCCGTTCCGTCCTTGAAGGTCACCCGGATATCGTCTTTGCTGTACACCGTGATGAAGTCCACCAGGCTGCCCCACAGCCTGGCATCGAACTCCTTGATGAGTTCCTGCTCCTGAAGCTCCTTGATGAAGCTGTCCATCTGACGACTCCGGGCCTTGCGATATTGGATGTCATCACAGGTCTTGTCATACTGCTTCTTCGCCGCTTCATATCGGCTGACCAGCTCGCTGTACTTTTGGTCATAATCATCCTGGTTCTGCGCGACCCGAGCATTCTCGGCTATGAGCTGCTGCACCTTGTCGGCCAGCAGGTTCAAATCTGTGCTGATCTTGTCCCACTCCTCTTCCAGGGCTTCTGTGTCGGTAAGCCGTTCCTTCAGCAGGGTGATGCTGTCAAGTACGTCCGCTTTGTTTTCGATGAGCCGGTTGGCGGCCCGGATGAAGACTTCCTTAATATCATCTTCTGTCAGATGCGGTGTCTTGCAATGGCTCTTGAACTTGTCGTTGCATCGGTAGATGGTTCTGCGGTACTTATCGGTCGAGTGCCAGACCTTTGCCCCGTACCAGCCGCCGCACTGGCCGCATTTAATCTTGCTGGAGAAGATGGATACGCCGCTGTAACGTCCCCTGCCTTCACGCCGCCGCTTGATTTCTTCCTGCACCCAGTCGAAGACCTGCGGGCTGATGATGGCTTCGTGGTTATTTTCCACATAGTACTGCGGCACTTCCCCTTCATTCGCTTTCATTTCTTTGGTCAGGAAGTTGACGGTAAACCGCTTCTGCAACAGGGCATCGCCCTTGTATTTCTCATTCGTCAGGATGCTCTCTACCGTCCGCGGATACCAGCGTTTCTTTTTCGCCGGGGTTTCCAGCCCTCTGGCAGTCAGCTCCCTGGCAATGGAGTGAAAGGTATACCCGTCCAGGAACAAACGGTAAATCAGTTTCACCGTCCTGGCCTGTTCCTTGTTGACTACCATATTGCCGTCCGGCCCTTTGTCATAGCCCAGGAAATGTCTGTAGGGAACACTCACCTTACCATCAGCAAACCGTTTCCGGTGGCCCCAGGTCACGTTTTCCGAAATGCTCCGGCTTTCTTCCTGTGCAAGGCTGCTCATGATGGTAATGAGCAGCTCGCCCTTGGCATCCAGTGTCCAGATGTTTTCTTTCTCGAAATAAATCTCGATGCCCTTGTCTTTGAGCTTCCGTACCGTGGTCAGGCTGTCGACGGTGTTTCTGGCGAAGCGGCTGACCGATTTCGTAACGATGAGGTCAATCTTCCCATCCATGGCATCCCTGACCATCCGCTTGAATCCATCCCGGTGACGGGTATTGGTGGCCGAGATGCCTTCGTCCGTATAGATGCCGACGAATTCCCAGTCATCCCGTCCCCTAATATAGTTCGTATAATAATCGACCTGCGCTTCATAGCTGCTGATCTGGTCATCATGATCCGTGGAAACACGGGCATAGCCAGCCACTTTCCGCTTCTTCCGGCTGTTGATGGGAGCTGCTGTGAAGCGGCTGATGGTTGCTGGTATCGCTCTTACTGTTTTTGCCAATTTCCACCACGCTCCTTTCGTAGGGCTTTCATCTGTTCACTCATCCGTTGCTTCCTCTCTGGAGTCCATCGTTTCTTCCCCAGCTGGCTCATGTATTCCTTATAAGCTTCCGTATGGCGAGTTCCTTGCTTCCTCGGTTTCGTCCATGGCACAGTCTGTATCCTGCCATCCTTGAAATGGATAGTGATCCGGTCTTCTGCCCCAGCTTCCATAAAGTCGACTTCTTCCCGGAAACGGTCGCCATCAAAAGCTTCCAGCCCCATGGCATCAGCGGCAATCCTCATCAGGTCTTCCTCGCGGACGCTGAGAGAACAGCACTTACCGCCCTGGCCGCAGCGCCAGTGGACAGAGATTCCATGTTTCTTTCTTTGCTTGCATCGCCGGAAGGCGTGGCCGCATACAGCACAGCGTACCCGGGTTGTAAAAGGCGAGAACCGGGTACCTTTTCCATTGGCCATATAGTTTCTCATCCAATCCCGCTGACGGTCCTTGTACTCATCGGTCCAGCAGTCTTTCTTTGCTGTAGATACCCAGTGACGGGTGACTGCCCACCCATCTTTTAAATAGAAAATCATTGTATGGTGTTCCGGTACCATGATTTTGTCTACCTTATCCAGAAAGACCGTTTCATCGAATTCATCCAGGCCCAGGACCGCGGCACATTCTTCATTCAGCACTTTGGCAGGGATAGCGCCCTTCATACTGCATTTGCAGTTTCGTACCTTATGGGACTGGCATACCCATACTTCTGCTCTGCTTCTGTCATGGCGGATACTGTGGACGAAACTTTTGCCGCAGATACCGCACTTGATTTTCCCCGTGAAGCAGGAGGTATTCAACGCTTTATTGGCTAATGGACCCAGCTCACGCCGCCGTGCCATTTCCTGCTGCACGTAGTCGAACGTTGCCTTATCGATTATGGCTTCATGGGTATTCTCGACATAATACATCATCAGCTCGCCACGATTTTTCTTTCGATGCTTGGTGATGGGGTCTGTGATGTACTCCTTTTGCAGTAGCAAGTTGCCTGTGTAGGTGATGTTGGTAAGAATCTTTTTGATATTCGAATCCAGCCATTGGCAACCGTTCCTTGTCTTGACTCCCTCCGCAGCAAATTCCCGTTCTGTCTCCAGCCGGGACTTCCCGTCAAGGAAATTCTGGAAGATGCGTTTGACGATGGCCGCTTCCGAAGGAATGACAACTAACCGGTCACCCTTCCAACGATACCCATAAATCCGGAAATGCCCATTGGGGATGCCTTTTTCATATCGTTTCTTTACCCTCCATCTGACATTTTCACTGATGGAACGGCTTTCTTCCTGGGCAAAGGATGCGAGGATGGTCATCATCAATTCCCCATCCCCGCTCATGGTATGGATATTTTCTTTCTCGAACCAGACCTCGACGCCTTGCTCTTTCAGCTGGCGTACTGTCTGGAGGAGGTCGACCGTATTTCGGGCAAACCGCTGGATGGATTTGGTGAGGATGATGTCGATTTTGCCCGCTTCCGCATCTTCCAGCATCCGCTGGAAATCCTGCCGCTTCTTGATGCCCGTCCCGGAGATGCCGTAGTCGGTTATCGCATCATAATTGATACAATATAACGATAACACCTAAACTCCCATAACGATGCACCCGCACAGGGTGCAAAAAATGCACACCCCTTATAACGATACCGTGTGCAACGTTACGGGGTAAGGTATTCGGTTTTATCGCTGCCTGTGCGTACATTTCGTTCTCCTCGTGGAACTGAAAATCATCTCTTCTCCAACCATTCTTCCTTCGTCATGGCATTTACATGACCTGTCCGTTTCTCGTGCATCAGCGGAACATCAACACCCTCGGTAGTCCACTGATACTTAAAGTCGACCTTCTCCTGGACACGCTTCGATTTGGTGTTGCTTTCATAATATCCACACCACACCTTGCTCATGCCGATATCCTCAAAGGCATGGCGGAGCATTTCCCTGGCAGCTTCCGGCATGATGCCCTGACCCCAGAATGGTTTCCCAAGCCAGTAGCCAAGCTCGCATTCATCATCTCTTTCAGTCATATCGGTATGCCCGTTCAGCTTAAGTTCAATTGCACCGATAGCCTTGTTGTCTTCTTTCAGGCAGATAGCATATGCCTCTTTGCCATTGAAGACATTTTTAATCACTTCGCGACTTTCATCTAAACTCTGATGAGCAGGCCACCCAGCAATCGGCCCCACAGCGGGATCGCTGGCGTATTTGTATAAATCCTCTGCATCGCGTTCTTCCCAGCGGCGCAGAATAAGCCTTTCTGTTTCCAATATCATTATTTTTGCTCCTATAATTTCTTCGGAAGCTTAATATTCACATTGCCACCGAGTACACCTACTCCTATCACTAACCCTGCTACAAGGACAGAACTTGCGACTTTTACAATGCCCCAATTAAACTGCCGCTTATCCGAATCCTTCTTGTCAACCATACGAACCGTTTCTGTTTCCTGCGAACGAATCTCAGTATCCTTTTCGCTTACAGTTTTCAGAATTTCCATTTCTTTTTCAAGAATGGTTTCTCGTTCCTCGGCACTCAATTCCGGATTATCCAAGCACTTACTTAAGTCAGCGTGTACTTTTTCGGCAAAATCATAGAACTGCTTTCTGCTATCTGCCAAGATATCCAATTCCTTATCAGCTGTTGCATAAACCTGCTTTATGCTCTCATCATCGCTTGAAATTATATTTCCCAAGATATCCTTGTACTCAGACATGGATGACTGAATCAATTTTACAAACTCAGGAAACTGCGCAATGACTTCTTTTGCAACATCCGGCCGCAGTTCACTTAATTTGGACGCGATACTCAAGACGTCTGTTTTCGACAGGTTCTTGAAATCTGTCCTTTTCATCATATCAAGTGCCTGTTTTTCAATTGGCATATATTCCATAGCTATGTAATCCTCCTTATTCTGTAATCATTGCTCTCTCTACTTCCCTTTATTTGCTTTTACAGTAAAATCTCTATTAGCTTCTTGCGAAGCATCTGTTTTCTTTTGTCTATGAACAAGAGGAAATTCGGATATGTATACTCCATTTCCGGCAAGTAATGAATCATGCGATACTGAATCTTATCCGAGTCTGTAACTTGCTGTTTGTTAAACCACACACCGAAATCTGTATTGAGTTTCTCCTCGTTCAGCTGTGCTGCAAGCAGCTGCAGATTGCTGATATCATTTACGGAGTCAATGTATGTATCCAACTTGTCCTCCGGCACACCCATTTTTCGGAGATACGACTTTCTAAATTTGCTCTTTGGATACATATGATCCTCATGAAATTTATTGCTGAAATCCAATGACGGATAGAGCAGCATGAGCGTTGACAGCGTTTCGTTCTTTCCGTATTTCAGTTTAAGCAAGTACTCATCAATATCATCTTCAGCAAACTGAATTGATTTATTGCTTCCCTTAAATTTGTCTATAATCTGTGCGATTGGAAATTCGTTATTTCCATTCTCACGGATGATGTCACGGATAGGCCGTATTACATTATCTGGCTGTCCGCTGAATGCCTTCTTTAGCAGTGTCATTATCAGCCACTTCTTTATCTTTGCCCGGTTTTCTTTGGTTGTCCCAGACTCCACGAAGCTATCAGGCATACCGATTGTAAGAAGATAATAGGCTATCGGAATAAGTGCATTATTGGAACTAAGCGTGTCTCCCGTATAACCGAATGAAGATACTAAATGTACCGATAGTTTTATCGCACGTTTAATGTTCTCCCAATTTGTCTCAATTTTCATCATGTTAGGTTTGTTGAAGTTGTCGACTTTGAAGGCAATATTGGGGAAGTCAGTCAATACCAGTGCTGTTTTTAAGACAAAATCTTTATTGATACGGAATCCGCCACCGATGGAATTAACATCATCAACAAACTCAGTGATTTCTTCCCTTGCGTCATGGTTTTCCCACTGAGCGGAAGCGATGGAAAGCAACAAGTCTGAATAAGTCAACACCGTACCGCCGCTGTTAACGCGAATGAAAATATTCAGAACCTTATCCAACTCTGCTACTTTCTCTTTGTAATAACTGAGAGTCTTATCTGTATGGACAACGTTATAAAGCTTTTGCAGCGTGTTATTAGCGTGCATTGTCTGCTCTTTTGTATATGTCCCGGCAAAAGCAATATTATCAAGCACATATTGAGAAGTTTCGCCCGGTTGAGTCATTGTGATGATGTCACCAACCTTGTACCAGAACCCTGCTGGCATTCCGCTGAATTCTTTATCTGTTAAAAATCGGAAATCATATTTATTGGTTTCGTCCTGTGCATCCTCAATTAGGTTCAAGTAAAGATATCTGACAGGATATGCGTTCTCGCTTTTCTTTTGCTTATATTTTAAGCGATATGCATAGGAGCCCTTAAGTCCAATATAAAGGGATGTTAGACGCTGTTGCCCGTCAAGAACCGCGGTTACACCATCAGAACCTTTAAGATCAACTTTCTTATTATGTGTATTATTCTTCTCATGATAATTCCTTAAAAACTCATAAAAGTCATAATCCAGTAATCTTGATTTTTCAATCTCCCAGAACAAGAAGGCCCCGATAGGATAATCCTGCATAAGACTATCGAACAGCGTCTCTATCTGTTCGGTATCCCACACATACTCTCTCTGGATAGAAGGCAGTACATATTTGTTATTTGAGATATCCTGCATCACTTCAGCAATCGTCAACGGTGTTTCATAAGCCATAAAATAAAATCCTGCCTTTCTTCAGTTTCCTTCTCTTTTCACATAAGTCAACTCAACATCGTATCCCAGCTTTTCCATCAGCTGGAGAAAAGTCTTATTGACGATTTTTTCATTATTCCTTATGAGTCGACTGACATATGGTGCTGAAGTTCCGATGTCCTCTGCCAATTTTGCCTGGGTAACATCGCCCTCTATACATTTAACCTTTACGTCGACTTCCACGTTATTCCTCAGCATTCCGGCTCTCCTTTGCTACAGTAACATATATTGCACATGTGATACAATTTATTGTATCACATATTTATGAACTTTTCTACCCCTTAACAAAAAAAGACACCCGGCCGCAGCCGAGTGCCATGCTAATCCATATTCTGTTATGCCCGTACCTCTGTACCGTCCCGGAAAGTGACCGTGATTTCTTTGTTCCTGCCGACCGTGACGTACTCGATCATGCAGCCCCAAAGACCGCTGTCAAATTCGAGAAGGACACCATTCTGTGATTTCAGCATTTTGATAAAGTCCGACAACCGCTCATCCTGCGCCTGCTTTGCGGAGATGGCGGACACCACCTCATCGTACCGTGCTTTTGCCGCTTCGTATCGCTGAACCAGCCCGTCGTAGCGTTTCTGGTACTCGTCCTGGTCCTGCGCCACACGGGCATTCTCGGCCACGATGTTCTGCGTCATTTCAACAATCACCGACATCTCATCCTCCAGCTTGCGTTTTTCTTCCTGCAGGGTATCGGTTGAGCAGAGCGCACTGCGGATGGTTTCCGCATTCGCAATGATCTCTTTTTTCTCCGTCACCAGTCGGTTGTATGCCGACACAAACGCCGCTTTGACCTCGTCCTCTGTGACGTGGGAAGTTTGGCATTTTCCATCCTTGTACTTGCGGTTGCAGCGGTAAATGACTTTGCGGTAGCGGTCTGTGGAATGCCAGACCTTCGCGCCATACCAGCCTCCGCAGTCGGCACATTTTATCTTGTTGGAGAAAATGCTCACGCCGCTGTACCGTTCGCCGCCGCTCGTCCGCCTTGCAATCTCCGCTTGCACCATATCGAAGACTTCCGGGCTGATGATTGCCTCGTGATTGCCTTCCACATAAAACTGCGGGACTTCGCCCTCGTTTCTTTTCAGCTTCTTCTGCAGAAAATCCACGGTGTAGGTCTTTTGCAAAAGGGCGTCGCCTTTGTATTTCTCGTTTGAAAGAATTCGCCGCACCGTCTGCCGGTTCCACACATCCTTGCCCCCGGGCGTTTTAATGCCGCGGTTCGTCAGTTCCGCCGCGATGGAATGCGGCGTCATGCCCTCCAGGAACAGTTTAAAAATCAGTCGGACAATTTTTGCCTGCTCCGGGTTGACCACGATTTTCCCCGTTTCCTTATCCTTCTCCAGACCAAGAAAGCGGCTGTAGGCAAAGCTGACTTTGCCGTCCGCCATGCGCTTTCTCTGTCCCCAGGTAACGTTCTCAGAAATGGAACGGCTCTCTTCCTGTGCAAGGCTCGACATGATGGTGATGAGCAGCTCGCCCTTGGAATCCAGCGTCCATATATTTTCTTTTTCAAAATAAATCTCGATGCCCTCGTCCTTCAGTTTCCGCACCGTGGTAAGGCTGTCCACGGTGTTTCGGGCAAAGCGGCTTACGCTCTTTGTCACGATGAGGTCAATTTTCCCGGCAAGCGCATCGGCTATCATCGTCTTAAAGCCTTCGCGTTTTTTGGTGTTCGTTGCGCTGATTCCTTCGTCCGTGTAGATGGAAACAAATTCCCAGTCGTCACGGCTTTTGATGTAGCGGGTGTAATAATCCACCTGCGCTTCATAGCTGCTCTGCTGGTCCTCATGGTCCGTGCTGACCCGGGCGTAAGCGGCAACCCTGCGCTTTCTTTTGCTTGACAGGGGCGCCGCCGTGTACCTGCTCTTTGTGGCAGGAATGGTTATCACGTTCTTCGCCATTTTGCTGTCCTCCCTCCGAAAAAGCGGTACACAAGGCTGCCGTCCGCGAGAACGGTGATTTCTTCTATTTGCTCGGTGAATGCCCGCTCGTCAAACGCGTCCAACCCAAGTATGTGTGCAGAAATCTGCCGCAGCTGAAAATCGGTGTAGTTTGGGCTGTCGCAGGACGAGCCTTTTTTCTTTTTGCCCATGCAGTACCAGTACACCCAGCTGTTCGCCGAATTGACCCGGTGATAGGTTTTTCCGCACTTGGCGCATCGGATTTTCCCTTGAAACGCATCGGTCAGCGTCACGGTGTGTCTTGTATCATTCAGATGAAGGTTTTTCCACCTTTTTGTTTCGCCACCGACAAGATGGAATTCCACATCGCCGTCCTCCAAAACAACAATGTCCTTGACCCGGCTCTCGAAAACCTCCTCGTCAAAAGCATCCAGATCCAGGATTTCAGCACAGATGTTTTTGAGTTCTTCCTCACTAAAGTTAATGCTGGAGCAGGTTGTGCCAGTCTCTTTTTTGCTTCGGCAAATCCAATGCACATAGGTCCTGCCTTTCACGATTCCTTTCTTCCGGGCATAATTCGCGCCGCAGATGCCGCAGTGAATTTTTGCGGTGAAGCAGTAGGTGGGATTGATGAGGGAAGCTCTGCGTTTCATTTCCGCCTTGACTTTGGCGTAAGTTTCGCGGTCGATGATTGCCTCGTGGCAGTCGGTCATGTAATACTGCGGCAGTTCTCCGTGATTTTTCACCTTGCTTTTTTGAATCGGGTCGGCTATGTAGCATTTCTGCCGTTTCATATCTCCGGCATAAACCTCATTGAAAATAAGCTGCCGTACCGAGGCTTCTTGAAATGTGTATCCACGAATTGAGCGTATTCCCGCTCTGTTCATCCTGTCGGCAATGTCCCGCAGGGTGACGCCGTCAAGATACATTTGAAACATCCACCGCACCGATTCGGCTTCCTCGAGGACGATGAGGTATTTTTTCTGCTCCTCGTCGTATCGGTAACCGAGGATGCGCTTGTTCGCGACGCCAATCTCGCCGGACTGGAACCGCTTGCGGATGCCCCATTTGCAGTTCTCGGATATGCTGCGGCTTTCCTCCTGGGCAAAAGAGGCAAGGAGCGAAAGCATCAGTTCGCCGTCCTCTGAAAAGGAATGGATTTTTTCCTTTTCAAACCGCACCTCCACACCGATGGATTTGAGATGGCGGACGGTTTCCAGAAGGTCGACCGTGTTTCTCGCAAAGCGGCTGATGGACTTGGTAAGTATGATATCGATTTTTCCCGCTTCGCAGTCGGAAAGCATTTTTTGAAATTGCTCCCTCTTCGCTGTGCGTGTTCCCGTTATTCCGTAGTCGGCGTACACACCTGCGTACTGCCAGCCGGGATTCTTCTGAATCAGAGAACTGTAATAGCTGATCTGCGCGGATAGGGAATGGTTCATGCGTTCCGATTCCATCGAAACACGGGCATAGGCGGCGACTTTCTTTTTCGTCTGTATCACCGGCACTTCCTGTTCAATTTTTATGATTTTCGCCATGAAATCACTCCTCGTATAATAAGATTTGCAGACGATTTTAAGTGTGTCTGCAGAGTTCACTTGTTGATGATCAGCAGGCTTTGAGATGCCCGTGATATAATGCTGTCAAGGTCGGCAGGGCCAAGTTCTATCACCCCTCGTTGAGCCGAAAGGCTGCTTCATAGAAAGTCCGTTCCCCTGAGCCGGAAGTGAGCTGCACACTCATTAGCTGTTTGCCGAAAGTAAGACCGCCCTTTTAGCAGTGAGGGCTATCGCATTGGCCTTTTTCGGAGTGATTCTAATACGCGAGGTTGCGGATGCTCCGGTTATCATGGGTATCTCAAAGCCTGCCGACCGGAAACTTCCTCTGTGGGGAGGTGAGAAACATGAATCCACTTTACGTTGGCATTGATGTGAGCAGCAAGAACAACGTTGCCTACCTGATGAACCCCGATGGAAGCCGTCATAGCAGTTTTTCTGTGCAGAATAACCGCGGCAGTGCTAACATGTTGTCGGAAAGAATCGTGGCGGCGCTCGACTCTATGCAGCTGAGCGATGCCGTGATTGGGATGGAGGCCACCTCGATCTACGGGGATAGCCTTGTCTATGCACTCCGCGAGGACGGCCGCTTGGGACAGTTCAGGCGAAAAATCCATGTGCTCAATCCCAAGCAGGTTAGGAACTTCAAAGAGGCTTATCCCGACCTGCCCAAGAATGATTTTGTGGATGCCTTTGTGATTGCCGACCATCTCAGATTCGGCAGAATGGCACGGGAGGTCTACATGGACGATTACCGGTACAAAGCACTCCAAACTCTTACCCGGGCGCGTTTCTACGCCGTTCAGAACCTGACGCGGGAAAAGCAGCGGTTTGCCAACTACTTATTCCTGAAATGTTCTGGATTGGCGCAGGAGAAAGTGCTTCCGCACAATACCAGCGCAACTACCATAGCTCTGATGGAGCAGTTCGATTCTGTGGACGAACTGGCCTACGCTAACCTTGACGAACTGACAGAATTTATTGCCCGGTCAGGACGGGGCAGGTTCGCTGATCCTGCCGCCACAGCAAAGGCTGTGAAGGCGGCTGCCAAAGGCTCCTATCGCCTGCCTAAAACGGTCAATAATTCCGTTAATCAGGTCATGGCGGTTTCCATTACCGGGATGAGGGCCATCGAGAGCCAAATGAAAACTCTGGACAAAGCCATTAAACAGCAATTTGAGATGATCCCCAATACGCTGACTTCGGTTCCCGGTATCGGTACGGTTTACTCGGCCGGAATGATTGCTGAAATCGGGGATATTCATCGTTTTCGGACACAGGCTGCTGTTGCCAAGTTTGCAGGCCTTGTTTGGACACAGCACCAGTCAGGTGATTTCGAGGCACAACACACCAAGCTTATTAAGTCCGGCAATCGGTTCTTACGCTACTATCTGTTGGAAGCCGCCAACTCCGTGAGAAGATGCGACTCCGAGTTTCGGCGCTACTATGACCTCAAATTCAAGGAGGTCAATCGGTTCCAGCACAAACGCGCACTCGCTTTAACTGCCAGAAAACTGGTTCGGTTGGTCTTTCGACTGCTGAAGGACAACCGCCTGTATATCCCGGCGGAGGAGTAAATCTCCCGCCGTATCGCAGCCCTGTTTTTGAAAACACAGCGGCAGGGCTTGGGTTTGTATTGCCTCTTTTGCTCCTAATATGCTGTTAAGGTGGCTTTTTCTTCTCTTTCATCTGTTTTTATTCTCTTGACTTAATACCATTAGACTTTCCGATACTATACATCACTCTTTACGGCTCAGAAGTCAACGAAATATCCGAGAATAATGTGCCGAAAACGGGTCGGTATTTCTCAAGAAAAATTGTATCAATCCGACGATACTCTTCCTCCGAAACGATGCCCTCTTTGAGCATTTTTTGTGCAATGCTCATGGTAGTCTGGTATAGCTTTTCGTTTCGGAATTCTTCCTTACGCATTGCCGCCACCAGCCTTGAAACGGTCGGCGATGTAGCAGGCGTGGCTGCAGTATTTTCTTCGCTTATCCCCGTAAACATGGAACTCCTTACCGCAGTGCAGGCATTTGAAATGATAGACCGCTTTTCGCTCCACCTGGTCGAGATGGCTGTTCCACCAGGCGTTACGGCATTTGTCACAGCAAAAGCGTTTTTTCTTCTGCTTCTCAATCTGCCGGATGGGTTGTCCGCAGTTTTCACAGTAGGTCGTTTCGCCTGTATATGCCAGGGCAGGCTCGACAGAGGAATTACTGATATCGTTCCTGCGGCAGAAGGATTTTACAGTGTTCAGCGATATGCCAAGGGATTTGGCAATTTTCCCGTATCCGTCTCCGGCCGCGCGGAGTTTTATGATTTGTGCTTTCTGATGATCGGTCATCATTTTTCGGCTCCTTCCAAGGGAGTGGTCTTGCTGTATCTCCCTCACTGGCTACCGAAAAATTCAACCCCATCGTTATGGCACACAAAAAAACAGCCCGCAGGCTCTCCGAAGAGATGTCTGCAGGCTGTGCTGATAAAGAGAAAAGTCGAGTGAAAACCAGTCGTGTCAATGTGATATTGTTTTTACTATGCGATAGATCATTCCGTAGTTATTGCAGAATTTTCATATTTCCGTACATAATATTTCCGTTACCGTCTACGAATTCCTTATCCGCATGAACTTTTTCTACAACTCCAATAAACATCTCGTGTGAACCCGTGAGCACAGAATTCACAACTCTGCATTCAATATTTACCGGACAATCCGCAAGTAAAGGTGCGTTAACGCAGTCGCCGTTTACGGTTTTAATATTGAGCTTTGCAAATTTGTCCTCGTCTCTGCCGCTGACTTTACCAAGGTAATCATATATTTCTTTGTTTTTAGCAACCGCGATATTTACGACAAAACAGCCAGTCTCCTTAATAATATGATAGGAATACCGCGTAGGCACGATTCCTACCATAATCATAGAAGGCGCGTAACTGCAATTGCAGGCATAACCCACAACCAAGGCGTTATCTCTGCCATCCTTGTCTCTGCACGATACGATAATTGAGGGCATCGGCTGCATACACGATTTTTTATTTGCTTCTATTTTATCCATATTTGTACTCCTGTTTTTATAATGTTCGAATCTTCGTTCAAACTTTTTTAGGAATCGGACTTACACCCAAAGACATTCCCAACCGTCTTGCAGGAACAGGTCCGTAAATATATTGATATTCCGCCATCTTATTTTATTCGCACTCATCGTGGTGCTGATGCTCGTGGCAGACGCTGCCGGTGGATTTCAGTTCGCCTTTCAGGTAACGCTCCACCGCCGTCCGCGCATCGCCGGAAGCGCCCGTCACGACCTCCACATCCCGCTCATTGAAAATATCCACAGCGCCCTGACCCATGCCGCCGCTGATGATGACCTTTACGTCCCGATCGGCGAGAAAGTTGGGCAGAAAGCCGGGCTTGTGGCCGGGATTGTCCACGGATTCCTCTTTCGTGATCTGATTGTTTTCCACGTCAAACAGCATGAAATTGACACAGTGACCAAAATGCTCCGTTACTTTTTTGCCTTCAGCGGCAACCGCGATTCTAAACATACTTTTTTCCTCCGATTCATTGAATGGATTGATTTGTCCTGCCAGTTTTTCACCAAAAGCATCGAACCAGCTTCCGTCAAACAGCTCGATCATCCCGGCATCGCAGGCGGCCGAAATCTTGGGGTCGATGGGGAGCTTTGCCAATACCTGCAGCCCGTGTTTTCCGGCAATCTCGTCAATATGGCTTTCTCCGAAAATTTTGTAGTCCTTCCCGTTGTCCGGGCACCGGAAATACGACATATTTTCCACCAGCCCCAGCACGGGGATTTTCATCATCTCCGCCATCTTCACTGCCTTGGAGACAATCATGGAAACCAGTTCCTGCGGCGAGGTGACAATGACGATGCCGTCTACGGGGATGGACTGGAATACCGTCAACGGCACATCGCCGGTTCCGGGCGGCATATCAATAAACAGAAAATCCAGGTCACCCCAAATCACGTCCGTCCAGAACTGCTTGACGGTGTTCCCAAGAATCGGGCCGCGCCAGATGACCGGGTCGGTATCGTTTTCCAAAAGCAGATTGACGGACATGATTTCAATTCCGGTCTTGCTTTGCTTCGGATACAGCCCCAATTCGCTTCCCTCGGCTTTTCCGCGGATACCGAAGGCTTTGGGAATGGACGGCCCCGTCACATCCGCGTCCAGTATGCCGACCTTGTATCCAAGCCGTTGCATCGTAACCGCCAGCATGGCGCTGACCGAGGATTTCCCCACACCGCCCTTTCCGCTGACGACGCCGATGACTTTTTTGACATGGCTCAGCGCATTAAGCGCCGCCCGGAAATCATGCTTTTCTTCCTTGCGGTCCGCGCAGTCCTCGCCGCAGCTTCCGCAGTTGTTGTCACAGTTTTCACTCATATTTTTTCACCTCTTACAAATTGATTGCCAGCCGGCTCCCGGCTGACAGATAACCAATGCGGGTTCCCATCACGGTCTTTAAGCGCTGATACGCTTCCTGCCCCGTACAGTGGCAGGTGCAGTACTGCGCGCCGGTTTGCAGAAGCTCCCGCGCCAGCGCATCCACCGCCTCCGGGGCTTCGCTCTTTCCCGTGCCGCGGCTGTGGAGATGGAAGCCGCCGATGACCACGTCCGGAAAGCGCCCGTAGTCCGATTCAAACTTCCGGACAATGTTGAGGATTCCCCGGTGGGCGCAGCCGGCAATCAGAACGGCTCTTTTGTTCTGCCAAATGACCAGATTCTGCTCATGGGCAAACTCATCCGGCACAAAGGCTTCGCCTGACTTTTGGAACAGCTCCGCGTTGCCGGAGGGGACGGGCGTGATTTCCCGCACTTCCGAAAACAGTTCCAATTCCCCGTCAATCTTCTGATGCCCTTTGCAGAAAACAAAGCGTTCATTGGGCAAAAGCGCGGGGTCGAGACCGATATCGGCTTTTATGCCGCCAGGGCGATTGGAATAATGCGGCTCAAAGGCTTTTTCCTGCATATAGACCTTTGCCCGTTCGTTTTTCGCCAGAAAGGTTTTCAGCCCCCCGCCGTGGTCGTAATGGCCGTGGGACAATACGGCGACATCCACCGCAGACAGGTTGACACCCAGCTTTTCGGCGTTTTCCGCAAACAGCCCGCTCGCTCCGGTATCAAACAGCAGCCGGTGCCGGTTCGTTTCCACATACAGACTCAATCCATGTTCACATCCAAATTCGTCCGATGCTGCCGTGTTCTCCGACAAAACCTTTATCATCATATCGTTTCACCTCCCGAAAGCAAGTTCATGACTTTCCCGTAAACGCTCCGCACCGCCTGACCGGACGGGCAGTCTGCCTCCGCGATGCTTTTGCCGCTGTTGACGGCCTTCACCGCCTCCGGGTCAAAGGGAATGACGCCGGCAAAGGGAATCCTGTTTTCCCCGCAAAACGTTCGGATTTCCTCCGTTTTGGCAGGATTTACGTCCGCCTTGTTGACGCAGACCGCCGTCTTTGTGCGGAACGTTTCCGCCGTTTTTACAATGCGCTCCATGTCGCTGATGCCGGAAAGGGACGGCTCCGCCACAATCAGCACCATGTCAACGCCGCTGATGGAAGCGATCACCGGGCAGCCGATGCCGGGGGAACCGTCAATCACCGCCAGCTCCGCATTTTCAGCGGCGGATGCCATCCGCTTTTTCACCTCGGTCACCAGCTTGCCGGAAGTGCCACTGCCCATCACAAGCTTAGCCGTAGAGAAAACGCGGGAATCTTCCCGGTACAGCGACAGCTCCCCCGCGACGGCGGGTCCCATGGATATCGCCCCCGCCGGGCAGACCGCCGCGCACACCCCGCAGCCCTCGCAGGCGAAGGGTTTCACCCGGAACGAAGTGCCGGCTTCGATTGCGTCAAACCGGCAATGGGAAAGGCAATCCCCGCAGCCGATACATTTGTCGGAATCAATTCGGGCTTTCGGCATTCCGAAATAATCGGCGCGCTCAGGCGGGCGGCTCGGGTGGGAAATCAGATGCAGGTTGGGCGCGTCCACGTCGCAGTCGGCGCAGGCTTTTGCCTTGGAAAGGAAGATAAATGCCCCGGCGACGGTGGTTTTTCCCGTGCCGCCCTTACCGCTTAAAATCAGAAGCTGTTTCATGCCGCGCCTCCTTTCCGATTTGCTCCAGCAGGGAGCCAAACAGCGCGTGGTACCGCTCGCTTTCCCGTGCGGCAATCCTGCCGTCCGAATTTAATGCACCCAGCTCGGCGTCAAATGGGATGCGACCGAGAATGGGAATCCGGTGTTCCGCACAGAATGCCTCCGAAGGGTTTTCCCCCGTCTGACATTTGTTGAGCACCGCGCCGAAGGGCTTATGAAACAGCGAAACCAATTCATAAACCATGGCCAGATTGTGCGCGCCGAAGATGGTAGGCTCCGCCACCAGAACGCAGAAATCCGCATCCTGAATGCTCTCCATCACGGCGCAGGCGCTGCCGGGGGGACAGTCGATGAAAACAGGGCGGTTCCCGCTCTTTGGGATTTTGCTCAGCAGCCGCTTAATGACCGCAATGCCGGAGGCTTCGCCAATATTGAGTTTCCCCGTAAACACGTTTACACCGCCCGATACACCGGAGGATACCGTTCCCACATCCTTGTCCGTTTCCCAGATGGCTTTGGCGGGGCAGAGCAGGGCGCACCCGCCACAGGAATGACAGACCTCGTCAAACAGCATGGGATGGTTTCCGGTAAAGGCCAGTGCGTGAAATGCGCAGAATTCCACGCATTTTCGGCAGGCAGTGCAAAGGGCCGCGTCAATTTGCGGGATTTTGACCGCAACGGTTTCCTCTTCTGCTGCTTCGGGCTTAAAAAACAGATGGCCGTTGGGTTCCTCCACGTCGCAGTCCAGATACACCGCGTCCCCGGCCGCCGCCGCGAGATTGACCGACACCAGCGTTTTCCCCGTGCCGCCCTTGCCGCTGAGCACCGCTACGGTCAGGGGCTTATCCGCCATGGCCGTGAAAGCCCGCGTGAAATTCGGAAAGCGGCGAAAGCTTTCCCGCAATCAGCGCATCAAGATTTTCCTGTGCCGTTCCGTCTGCGGAGCGGTAAACCTTGATTTTTGCGCCGCTTAGCACCTTTTCCGCGTTTTCTCCGCAGCGGGGTGTAATCAGAGCGTCCGCGCCGCTGTCCGCCAGAAGCTGCGCCGCGGCGATGCCCGCCCCTCCGGCGTTTTCCGCCGCGCTGTTTACAATCCACTGGCTCTCGCTTGTATCGGTATCATAGAGCAGGAAATACGGCGCGCGTCCAAAGGACGGGCACACGCCGGATTCCAATGTTTGCTCATTCATGGGAATCGTGATTTTCATAAGGTTCCTCCGTTTCTTTTTCCATATTTTCAAAGTGCCTGCCGCACCGGTGCCTGCGGCATCCGTTTCCGCCGCAGCCGTGCCCCTGCCCGTCACAGAGGCGGTATTCTCCGCCCTCGATCAGGAGCGCCTTGCCGTTTACCAGCGACTGTGCCAGCTTCTTCCGGGCGCTGTCGTAAATGCCCTGCACCGTGGTGCGGGAAATATCCATCTGCGCAGCGCACTGCTCCTGGGTGAACCCTTCTACATCCATTAAGCGAATCGCTTCAAATTCGTCCACCGTCATGGTGACCGTGTCCTCCGCTTGCGCATCCAGCGGGCCGAAGCGGTTGTTTTCGGGCAGGCAGCAAACCCTTCTCCATTTTCTTGGCCTTGGCATTCTTTCACCTCGCTTAGAGACAGAAACAAACCGGAGCGTCCCCCGGTTGTTTCCGTCTGTTTTACAGACTTTCCAGCTGACGGTCAATGTCCGTAAGCCGGTTCTTCAGCGCGTTCTTCTGCTGCTGAAGCAAATCTTTGCGATTCTCCGCCGGCAATTCATTCCCGGCAGAAAGCCACCGAAAGCCGCGGCCAAAGCCGCGCCTGCAGGCCATGCCCAGTCCAAGACCAAGCCCAAGACCTGCGCCTTTGATGAGTTTCCCTGTGCCGGCGCATGGCCCTAAGCCCCGTCCGGTCATGGTTCCGGCGCCCATAGGGCCGGTTCCGTTTCTTCCTGGCATATGATTCACCTCCTTATGGTTTCCGGCATATGTCGTTTATGATTCTCATTATAGCGCATTTCGGGCATATGTCAATAACTTTTGAAAATTTTTTTATTTGACGTCGTGCCGGACTGAATGAGGGTGACTTTTTTTATCAGCCCAAAAGATTGCGTTCCGCCATAACGGAGATCTGTCTCAACAAAAATATAGGATTGAACTAATACAAAAGCTTTCTTCAATACCCACTGGAGATAAGCAACGCCTTTTGAGGAAGATAAGCATAAAAAAACAGCCCCTCACCATCCGAGAGCGGACAGCAAGGGGCTGACAGGCAGACGTATTCACTTTTTCGGAATTTTCAGTTTCTGCCCGGCGTAAATGGTATCCGAGTTCAGCCCGTTCAGCGTCTTGATTTCCTTGTACCTCGTGCCGCTTCCAAGCTTTTTGGCTGCGATGCCCCATAGGGAGTCGCCATTGACCACGGTGTAGGTTTCATAGTTTGCCGTGGTTGAAGCGTTTTTTCCGGAAAGAATCTCGTTAACCTTTGCCTGCACGGCGGCGTAGTCATATCCGGCGGCGGTCAGGCGCTGTTTGCGCGTTTCACCGTTGCCCCAATCCCCGCGGATGACCTCGGCGGTAAGTTCATCAACGGATTTCGTGTAGGTTGCAGCGGCACTCCCTTTACTCCAGCCGTTAAAGCCGCCGTTCTTGATGATGGACGGATAATCGATATATCCATAGTCCATATCCACATTACCCTTGATACCATCGATCTTGCCAGTGGAAGAATACTGCCAGATACCGTATTCGCCAGAGTAGGTGCATTTGTCGGCGTACTGAGCTACCCAGTGGGAATAGGCCTTGAGCTTGCTGTCGTCCATGCGCTCCTCAAAACCGGAGACAGCAGAGCCGTAGATCCCGACAAAGTATCCGGCATCCTCCATCGTTTCACAGAAAGCGATGGCGGCTTCCGTAATACCGGCTTTGGCAGAAGCAGGCTGCGCTTCGTTATCCATGTAGACAGGATATTCCAGCTGCTTGTCTTTCAGAATTTTGATGAAGCGTTCCGCATCAGCTTTTCCTGCGGCGGCAGTAACGCAGTCCTTGCCGACGAAGTAGTATGCGCCGATAGGGATACCGGCTGACTTGGCTCCCGTATAGTTTGCTTCCCATCTGCTGTCGGTGTAGAAGCCTGCGTCAGAGCCTCCGGCTTTGATGATGGCAAACTTGATGCCTGCCGCTTTGACCTTGTCCCAGTCAATCGTTCCCTGCCAGTGGGATACGTCAATTCCTTTGATTTTTACCATAGTTATTGTTCCTCCTCATCATTGCGGTCGTGGAGCTGTTCCAGAACCGCCTTCAGTTTTTCGGGGATGGGAAGTCCCAGATGCCCCGTGTTTTCCAGAATGGACACACCTTCGTTGGACAGATAGAAAAAGATAACCGCCGTGCGCACCGCGCCGCCGTCGCCCAGCACCTGGCTGTCAATGATGTTTCCAACGCCCACCAGCGCGAAAATGAGCACTTTCTTGGATATGCCCTTGAAGCCGATTTCGCTGGAGAGTTGTTTGTCGGCAATCGCGCACAGTACGCCTGTCAGATAGTCGAGAACCACAAACGCCAGCAGTGCGTACAGAAAGCCGTCCCATCCGCCGAGAAACCATCCGAGAAAACCGCCGACTGCCGCCAGCGCGGCCTGAATCCAGACCCAGATTTCCTTCATATCGATACCTCCTGTTTTCATTTTTTTGTATGAAAAAAGCGCGCTCCCGCGCAAAGCGGAAACGCTTGAGTAAAAAAAATCATAGAAATGAAAAAATACTTTTAATTTAGTGTTGACTAAATTAAAAGTATTAGATATAATTGATTTAGCAATCACTAAATCAATTATATCTTGGAAGGAGCTAATACAATGGACAAAACGCTTGTACTCAAGGCAATCGCCGATGAGACCAGAATGAAAATACTGTCGCTGCTGCTCCGACATAATTACTGTGTCCGGGCGCTGGCAAGAAAACTGGAGCTTTCCGAGGGCGCAATTTCCCAGCATTTGAAAGTGCTGCGGGACGCTGGACTTCTGACTGGTGAAAAGAAGGGCTATTTCATGCACTACGATGTGAATCGAGAAGTGCTTCACGCTCTTGCCGCCGATATTGAAGAATTGGCTTCCGTGGAGCGGGAAGCCTGTACGCCCGAAGAAGGCGGATGCCATTCCTCGGAGCAGGAACGCTGCCATGCGCAAAAGCAGAATTGCAGTGAGGAAGTCAAGGAATTCTGTCACGGCAAGGATTTTGCGAAGGGAGAGGGCGGCCATGAGCACCACGGACATTGTAACTGTCACCGGTCTGAGTAAGCGTTACGGGGATTTTACGGCGGTGGACAGCATTTCCTTCTCCATCCGGTGCGGAGAAATTTTTGGCTTTCTCGGACCCAACGGCGCGGGAAAAACCACCACCATCAATATGATGATCGGTCTTGCGAGGCCATCCGGCGGTTCTGTTATGATTGACGGAGTCGACGCGGTGAAAGACGTCAAAAAAGCCCAGGCCGTTATGGGTATCGTCCCGGATGAGAGCAATCTCTATGATGAAATGGACGGCTTTGACAACCTCTGCTTCTGCGGTTCGCTCTATGGAATGCGAAAAGCACAGCGGGAGAAAAGAGCCCGCGAGCTTTTGGAGCAGTTTGATCTCACCAAGGCTGGAAAGCGTCCGTTCAAAGCCTATTCCAAAGGGATGCGCCGCAAGCTGACCATTGCGGCCGGCATTATTCACACACCGCGAATTCTCTTTCTGGATGAACCTACCACGGGCATCGATGTGGAAAGCGCCCGGCAAATCCGCCAGCTTCTTTTGAATCTCAAACAGAACGGAACTACCATTTTTCTTACCACCCATTATATTGAGGATGCAGAGCGCATCTGCGACCGAATTTCCTTCATTGTGGGGGGTAGAATTGTGGCGAATGGCACGGTACCGGAGCTTATGCAAGGCGTTTCCCACGGTCATGTCATCCGGCTTACCGCTGACCGGGGCGTAGAACATCTTACGGAGGAATTGCAGGCACGTTTTCCAGATTGCACAGTCAAAACCGGCGCAGACCACGCGGTGATCCTCTATTCTGAAACGCGAATTCCGCTTTCTCCTGTCCTGCAGTACATGGACGGCAAAGGCATTTCCGTGTTCGAGGCAAAGGAACTGAAACCCACCCTGGAGGATGTTTTCGTGAAGATCACCGGAATTGAAGCCGCCAAGCTCAAAAAAGAAAAGGAAAAAGGGGGCATGGGGAAATGAAAGCGTGGATTGCCTTCTGGAACATTCTGAAAAAGGATATTCACAATTACTACCTCAAACCGCCCAACATCAGCTGGGGAATCATTTTCCCGCTGTCATGGACGCTGATGCAGCTGATCCGCTCCTCCGGTGGGATGAATCTGTCCGACATTCGGGAGTTGCTGCCGGGCCTCATGGCTATGAGTGTACTGTTTGGCACCACCTCCATGTTGGCCGTCACCATCACTTTTGAGCGAAAAGGGCGTTCCTTTGACAGGCTTTTGCTGGCTCCGATCTCTCTAAGTACGATGGTAGCGGCCAAGCTTTCCGGCGCGATCTTGTTCGGGCTGTTCAACGCCTTTGTCCCAGTGCTGTTTGCGGCCTTCTTTGTCAATTTATCCGGAATCAACTGGGGAGCCGTTTTACTGGCGGTATTTCTGATTGCCGTTACCTCCACGCTCTTGGGGCTGATGATCGCCGTTTCGGCAAAGGAGGTATTCGAGGCACAGACCTTCTCCAACTTTTTCCGGTTCCCCATGCTGTTTTTGTGCGGACTGTTTATCCCCATCAGCAGCCTGCCGGTGTTCCTGCGCCCCGTTTCTTATCTGCTGCCGCTGACCTACGGAACCGATTTGCTGGGCGGGGCCATTCTTGGTGTAAGCATGCTGTCGCCTATACTGTGTGTCCTTGTCTTGATTGGCTTTGCCGCAGCACTGTTTGCATTTTGCAATTACAGTATTCATAAGAAATGGATTTTGTAAGTCGATTATAGATAAGCTATTCCATTGTATTTGTAAAGCTCATAAATTTGTGGCTGTTACAGCGACAGAATCAGTTCGGAAAGCTGATTCATCGCCGCCGCCCTCGGTCTGCCCGTGCCGAGCTCCTCCCAGTCCGGCTCCGGAACGGCAAAGCCCGAGTCGGTGCTGTACTGATTGATAACCGCAATCACCGGCTCCACAGCTGAGCGGATTTCCAGAATGTGCAGCGGCCAGTTTTTCACTTCTGTTCTGCCTGAGGTAATTTCCTCGCTCCACGAAACCGGCGCAAGGCCGTAGTAGTTTCGCACGATGTTGATGGCGGTGCGAAGCGCCGTGATGTGGGAAGCCTTCACCTTGGTCTCGTTGGCCGAAATCTCCTCAAACGGAGACGCCAGCACGGTCAATGAGCGGGAAATTTCCGCGCTGGGCGCTTCAAAGTCAGGATTGACGCACCGTACCGTGAGCGTTTTTGCTCCCGCCGTCTGTGATTCAGCCTTGAACATTACCGCCGCACTGCCGCCGACCGCGCCGCTGGGGGAGAACAGGGACGGATTGTTCACGCCATCCTGCCAGCTTTCAGCGCCGATTTTTACCTGCACTACCTGTTCGTTCGGCTGCGCGCCGGTGGTCAGCAGCACGCGGGGATTCAGGTTGTAGGTGAAAGCGCCATTTTTCGGTGCCGCGATTGTCGGTTCGTCGCAGGCGGCTGCCACGCAGAGAATGGTGTTGGACACCTGCTCGGCGGAATAGACGTCCAGTGTGTCGATGGTCCACAGGCCGTATTTCGTGTAGGTGCCGGGCGTCGTGGAAGCCGCCGCCGTGCGCGTTCCGGAGGACGCCGATAAATTAAAGGTTTCCAGCACGTTCCACGAAGTCCAGGTCGAACCGTTCGTCGAGGTCTTGCTTGCCAGCATATACCCCTTAATAGGACTGGTGCCGCCGGACGCGCCGCTCCATGTCAGGGTAATCGGCCCTTCGCTGTAAACCGAAGGGGACGCCGTCAAAACGGATGCCTTTTCGGGCGGCGTGTTTTTCCGCACGGAATTGGAGGATACCGTCCAGCCCGAATAGTAGCCCGAGCCGGCCGCGCCCTGCGTCCGTATCCGGAACCGGCGGTAACTGCCCCTTGTGGCGGGCGGAGCAACGGATAAACTTCCGGAAGAAGCCGATGAACTGACGGTACTCAGTGCCGTCCAGCTTCCCCAGTCGGCGTTGTTGGAGGAATCGCTGTACTGGATTTCAAAGCCGGTAATGGCGTTGTTCGTCCCGGCGGAAGCACCGCTCCACGAGAGCGCGGCATTTCCTTCCGCCACCGTCGGGGAAACGGAGCAGGCGGAAGGCGCACCACAGGCGGTGGTCAGAAGCGCGGAGCTGGTTACGGTATAGCTGGAATTGTCAATTACCCCGGAGCTCAGCGACATCCGGCCGTCCGACACCACCCGGAAGCGCACGCCCTGCGCGGCATTGCCGGTTGTGGACGAGCAGGTCACCGTCACATAGCGGTAGCGGGGCGTGGTGCCGTCCCAATTGTCGTTATCGGCAGCTTTGATTCGCACCTGTGCGGATACACCGTTTACCGTCATGGTACAGAGCAGCGCGTAGCCGCTGTGGATGTAAGAACCGGAGGAGCCCAGTGCCGCCGCAATGGTAAAATTGTAGGTCATTTGGCTGTTGTTCGGCCGGCTTTTGGAATAGGTGATGGTGTATTTGACAGTCGGGCCGCTGCCCGCGCTTAATACAACGCCGTTGATATCCGCCATTTAAATTCTCCTTCCGATAAACAAGTTTTCCGTTTCGGCTTGCCGAATTTTTGCATTTCTTTTTGCAAAAAAGGAAAACTTGCGTTGTTGCGCAGCCAGCGCCTTTCATTCATAGACCGCCGTAATCAGCGAATTGACCGTGCCGCACAAGGATGTGTCCAGCCTTTTGTCCATCAGATGCTGCGTGGCGATATATACCGCGCCGGCGGGAATCTGAACATCCGCCAGAACCAAATCATAAAGATTGTCGTTTCGGGTAATGTCCGGCGCGGTGGGAGAAGCCGCCGCCGTTCCCGTCAGCACCATGGCTGAAATCTTTCGCTCCACCGCGTCCCAGCGAACAACCACCCGGTCAATGCGGGGATTCACGCCGTCCGCCGCCGCAAGCGTGAGGTTCAGTTCCTCTGTATTTTCATAGGCATAGCCGTTGATCCACGCGCTCCCGGCGAGGATATTCACCGACAGCCCGCCGCCCGGCGTCACACGCAGATTGTCGGCGTTTGTGTAGAAGATGCCGTTTGACAGCAGCTTCGAAAAATATCCCGCAAAATCGGATGCGTCGTACATCCGGTCGCCGCTTGTGCTGTTAAAAAATCCGCTTTTCTCCATCGTATCACCCTTCCTGTTTTAATTTTTGAGCCAGCGTGAGCACGCCCTTGCCGAACGTGATGTCCAGACTCTGCCCGGTGCTGTCATAGCTTTCCTCAATCTCCGTAATGCGGGTGGCAAGCGTCACACCCCATTTCTTTGACACCACCTTCACGCTTTGTCCAAGGTCGAAATCCGTGCCGTAGGTCAGATTGCCGTGGGGATTGACGGACGCGTCAAAGGACTGCGCCATTGCAAGCTCGCTCAGCCTGCTCTGCCCCTGAAAGAGCAGGGCGGCGGTGTACTCGTCCCCGAAATCCTCAGAGCGCAGGCTTTTGGCGTCCACGAATACCTCCCGGCGTTCGGTGCCCTCGCTTTCCCCGTACACGGCAAAGACGCGCTCCACGCCTTCGCCCTCGCCGCCGACCAGTGCCACGTTGGCATAGTCCGATGCGCTTTTCGTAAAGGTCTGGGACGTGAGATTCTCATACTCCCACGAGAACACCGCCTGCGATGCGGCACCTTTGTACAGCTGAATCGTAAACGTACGGGATTCAGGGCTGAACACCGCCTTGATGCCGGCGTCAGCCGCTTCGCACAGGCCGGTTACCGCGTCCATGAGGTTTTTGTAGGAAATCTGCGTGCTGACCGGGTCCGACAGCCCGCCGCCGTCATAGTCGATGAAGTCCATCCTCCGGTCGGTGTTGCCCGGATTGATGATGTGGTTGCCTATCAACTGCCCCGCGCAGTCGGCGAGGGTGCCGTTTAGAATCTCCGTGTCCCACACGATGCGCCGGGCGAGATAGGAAACGGCGAACCGTCCGCTGACGGTGATGAGTTCTTTTTCGTCCTGCGAAATCTCCGCATATTCAATCACGCCGGCTTCTTCGCCGCCGCTTCTCCAAAGAAGATTCCCCAGCGTCAGCAGAGCGAGATTTTCTGCCGTGGCGATGGCTTTGAGTTCAAAGCTCCCGCACTGGGAATACTTCCTTGTCCAGCGCAGATATTCAAAGGACTCCACCACACCGGCAGGCCGGCGGTTTGCGTCAAAAACATACAGTTCCATTGAAAATTCACCTCTTTCAAAAGGACGGTGCGCGCCAGCGCAGGAAAGCCCTGATTTTTGGCTTTCAAGTCCTTTTTGTCGTGTGAAAAGGCGGCGCATCATCGCGCATTTTCACACTAAACCCCCAAATACTGCGGACGGTAGTACAGGCTGACCTCCAGCAGTTCCTTGCTCGCCGCCGCGTCATAGCGGAGCGTGGTCGTACCGGGAGACAGCTGCAGGAAGGTCGAGCCGGTGTCCAGCAGGCTGAACACGCTGACTTCCTCTCCGCTCTGCAGCCGCACCACCCGCTTGCCCGCAAAATGGGTGTAGATGCGGATTTCCTCGCCGGCGGTCAGGACGGTGTTCAGGCGGACATATTCGCCCGTAGAAACGTCCATCAGTTCCGGGTTTTCCACTTCGCCCAGCGCGCGGAACACAATCCGGCAGCCGCAGGACACGTCCCCGGGATTTTCTACCGTGATAATCTGGCTGGGCTGGCGGGAGCCGAATTCCACGCCTTCCTCTGGGATTTCCAGCACAAAATGAAACAGCGGCGTCCAGCGGGCAAGTTCCGCGCGGACTTCCGCAAGCGCCTCAAAAAAGGGCGAGGGACACAGCAGGCTGACGAAAAAGCCCGGCGCGCGCTCCCTGCCGGAGGCGGCGAACCCGGCTTCCTCCACCACACAGGCAATCTGCCGGTTCCGGTAGGTCAGCGTGCCCTGCTGTTTGGGCGTGAATATCTTCAAAAACTGTCTGCGGTACTCGTAGGCTTTGTTTGGCGTTCCTGCCGCAATCGTGCCTTCCAGCGTGATGTTGCGCATATCCAGCGCGGAGGAGATAAAAAAAGCGCCGTCCTGCTGGGGCGCCTGAAAGGTATTGACGGTCTGGCGGACACTTCCCGCGCCGTCCAGCTTTGTCAGAAAAAACGGCTTTGCCTGCCGGAGCGTCAGTTTCTCTCCCGATTCATTGATATAGGTCAGTTCCATGCCATCCCTCCTTTAGTACTCCAGCGCCAGCTTGCGCGAGAGGTTCTTAAATTCCCGGGCAAGCTCCTTTTCGGACAGCGCCTTAGGGCTGACCACCGAGATATTCTGCGTGATGCTTGTGCCGGCGGAAACCGTCCGCCCGGCCATGCCGGCACTTACGGAAAAGCTTGTGGGGATGGCGTTTTGCATCTCACGCGACACAGAAGCCATCGCGTCCTCGAACCCCACGCCGATGCCTTCGCCCATGTTCCGGCCAAGACCGGCAAACAGCGTCGAGGGCGAATGGATGCCGAAGAAGTCCTTTATGCGGTCCACAATGCCGCCAAAGAAGCCGCTGATTTTGTTCCACAGCCACGCACCGGCGTCCGAAATGCCCTGCCACAATCCCTTGATGAGGTTGCCGCCCACCTGCGCCATCTGCCCGATGTAGCCGGTGAACGCCCGGACGAGGCCCGCCACGATCTGCGGCACCGCCTTGACGACTTCCACGATGATGGAGGGCAGATTGGCAATCAGCGACACCAGCAGTTTGACACCCGCCGTGATGATTTTCCCGGTGTTGCCGGCGAAGGCGCTCGACAGCGCGGCGACAATCTGCGGGATGGCGGAAACGACTGTCGCGATGATGAGCGGCAGGTTCTGGATCAGCGCGATAAGGAGTTTCACGCCCGCATCCACAATGAGGGGGATGGAAAGAATCAGCGCGTTCACAAGGCCGTCCACAATCTGAGGAATCGCCGCCGTCACCGCCTCAATAATCTGCGGCAAAGCCTGCACAAGGGAGGTAAGCAACAAAATCCCTGCCTGCACAATCTGCGGAATCGAGCCAATGAGGAAATTCACCAGTGCGGTGATGATGGTGGGGAGCGCCGCCACCAGCTGCGGGATGGCGTCGAGCAGACCCTGCGCCAGTCCGAGAATGAGCTGCAGCGCCGCCTCCAGCAGCATCGGCAGGTTGTCAATCAGGCCCTGCACGATGGTAGTCACGGCGTTTACCGCCGCGGGAATCAGCTGGGGGAGCGCATTTCCGATGCCTTCCACCAGAGCAGTCACCAGCTGCACCGCCGCATCAATGAGAAGCGGCAGACTGTCGATGAGGGCGGAAACAATGGTCATGACCGCGTCCACGGCCGCCGGAATTAACTGGGGCAGAAGCGTCAGAAGCGTGTCGAGCACCTGCGTGAACAGGCTGACCACGGTGGACAGCAGCGTGGGGAGCAGTTCCCCGACCGCCTGCAGAATGCCGTCCAAAGCGGCAGGCAGGGCGGCGACGATGTTCTCAATCACCGGCGTGATGTTTTTGACCACGTTTTGAAACGCTTCCACCACGTTGCCGATCAGCAGCTGAATATCCGCGTCCGCGTCGCCCAGCCCCGCCGTCAGGTTGCCGATGGCGGACTGCATCCCGGCAATAGAGCCGCTGATGGTTTCGGTCGCTTCCTTGGCGGTGGTTCCCGTAATGCCCATTTCCGTCTGAATGACATGGATAGCCGCGTACACATCGTTCAGATTGCTGATGTCGTATTTCTGCCCGGACAGCTTTTCGGCGTCGGCAAGCAGCCGCTCCATCTCCGTTTTTGTGCCGCCGTAGCCGAGTTTTAAATTGTCGAGCATCGTGTAATTCTGCTTGGCAAAGCCCTGATAGGCGTCCTGAATGGAGGAAATGCTTGTGCCCATCTTGTTGGCGTTGTCGGACATATCGGTAATCGCCGTGTCCGCCGCCTTTGCCGCTTTAGCGGTGTCTCCGCCGAGGGACTGAATCAGGCTGGCCGAAAAGCTGGTGACCGTCTCCATGTATTCGTTGGCGGACATGCCGGCGGTTTTGAAGGCATTGGCGGCATAGCTCTGGACAGCCGCGCTGGAATCTTTGAACAGCGTGTCCACGCCGCCCACCAGCTGTTCGTAGTCCGCGTAGGCGGCGACGACTTCCTTGCCGAGCTTGACGGCGGCGGCACCTGCGGCGACTACGACCGCGCCCATCGCAACACCGACGCCCTTTAAAACGCCGCCCAGCTTTTCAAACTTGGAGCCGGACTTTTCCGCTTCGTTGCCGCTTTCCTTCAGCTCATTCCCCAAATTATCCGCGCCCTCGGCGGATTCTGACAGCTCGCGCTCCATGCCGTTGAGTTCCGCCTGCGCCTTGTTCAGCTGAATCTGCCAGTTCTGGGTGCGGCGGTCGTTTTCGCCGAAGGAGTCGGAGGCGTTTTGCAGAGCGGCGCGCAGGGTTTCGATTTTCGTCTTTTGGGCGTCGATCTGCTTATTGAGGACTTCGTTGCGGGCGGCGGCCGCCTGCACGGATTTGTCCTGCTTGTCAAACTGGCTGGTGACAAGCGTCATTTCCGAGCCGAGAACTTTGAAAGACTGATTGATATCCGAGAGTGCTTTTTTGAATTCCTTTTCGCCTTCGACGCCGATTTTCAGGCCGAAATCGGAACTGGACACGGCAATCACCTCCCTTCAAATCCCCGGCGGGATGATATCGTCAATGGAAAAGGCCAGTTTCGGTTTTTCCATGCCGAGAAACTGCTTGTGACAGGCCCATAAATCCAGAAACAGCCCGATGGGCATCAGCCAGAATTCCTCCGCGCTTATGCCCATCTGCACTGTTCCGTAATACAAAAGCCGGGTAAACATCTCTTCCGTGTTTACCCGACTTGCGCGTTTTTTGAGGAGGTTTCTTCCTCGCTCTCCACATTCCGCGCCGTACCCTTGAACATCGCCTCGGTGATGGCGTTTTTGTACGCCGCCAGATCCAGCGGCGAGGTCAGCAGTTCCACGTCCTCCTCAGTCAGCAGTTCCTGCGGCGCGTCCTTGTTTTTGAGGTTGTGAATCAGGATGGACTGATTTGCCAGCAGAGTAAGAAGCCAGACAATCTCATCCAGCGCCATCTCAAAATTTTCGGACTTCATCAGCTTTTCGCCGAGGTTTTCCAGCCCGCCGTAGCGGCGCGCGATTTCCTTGGTGGCGCGTGTGGTGAGAATCAGTTCATACTCTTTTCCGCCGATTTTGATCACGGCGCTTCGTTCATTCCCCATGCGTCATCCCTCCTTATTCGCCGGACGTCGCTTCAGTGTAGGTGGGTTCATACACCTGCCCGAACCAGCCGGTGATGGTTTCGGTCGTCACGCCGGAAGCACCCTCGGAAACCTCCGCCTTCCACGGGTGCGTTCCCTTGGAATCCGGCTTGTTGCGGCGCATGACCGTGCCTTCAATGCTGGGCGTTTGAAAGGTGATGGAATCGCCCTTTGTCTGCAGGTTGGTGGACGGGATGCCGAAAATGACGCGGTACAGCCAGAAATACCGGTACTTGCCGTTTGCCCGCAGGGCGCGGAAGCCGATCGCCACCGGCGGAGCGATGTTCTCGCCCGCTGAAATCAGTACGCCGTTGTCGTCCGCCAAAGCGCCGGTGAGATTCTGCGCCGCGGTGATGCCGATATCGTCCACGCCCAGCGTCAGCTTGCCGGACTTGAAGTCCTTGACCACCTCCGACGCGCCGTCATCGGCGTAAAGCGTCGCTTCGGCAAGCTCCACGGACAATTCCGCCGAGATGGCCTTTGCGAGGATTTCCGGTGTGCCATAGGTTTCCTCGCCGTCCTCGGCTTCAGTGATTTTTGCGTAATAGAGCTTATCCATTCCAATGGTAGCCATGTATTATTCCTCCGTTTCATAAGACTGCGCCACATCAATGGCGTAGTGGTGGTAGCCGGTATCGTCCTCATGCCCGACATAGGTGCGTGCCGTGATGGTAAAACCCGCACGAAGCAGAGCACCGGTAATCTGCCGCTTGCGCTGCAGGTAATTGCCTTTGGAAAAGAGCGAAATCCGCACCTCGGACACATCCATCAGCGGCGCGTTGTCGCCGAACAGGGCGAAATCGTCTGCCAGCGGTGTCAGCACCAGATATTCGTCGGGCGGAACACCGGAAAAAACGCCCGTCTCCACAGGGAGAATGGGCGTGAGAAGCGTATTCAGTTCCGAAAGCACGCTCATATTTTCCGCACCTCCTCGTCCAGCTTTGATTTCATCGTTTCGATACAGGCTCTGCGGCTCTGGGTTTTCGCCGGCTTGAGAAAGGGCTTGGGCGGCTGACCGTGCCTGCCATATTCCAGAATATTGGCGATTTTGGCGTTGCTGCCGCCGCCCGGGCGCGGCTCGGCAAAGCCGACCTTGATGTCCCAGCCCGAGCCGTCCCGTTTGGGTTTGGCGGGCGAAAGCCCCAGCGCGCTTTCTAGTTCGCCGGTGGAGCGGCTGGGAACTTTCGTGCCTTTCCCGACGACGGCGGAGAGATTGGATTTTACCCGCTCCAGCACCACCTGCCCGCCGGCTTCGAGAACTTTCGGCAGGATTTCGTCCGTCTTTTCATTCAGCCGGGAAACCTTCAAGAGAAAGTCCTCCGGCATTTTCATTTCTACCCGTGCCATCTCGTCCTCACAAACTCCTTTCCGCTACATCCGCCTGTCGTCGGATATCCGCTCCAATCCGTTGTTCGTCCTCTCCCCACAAAGTCTGCGACTTTGCGGGGTCCCCCTTATTCGCTCCCTTCCACCAGTTCGCACAGGCACTCCACATACATTCCGCGCCCGCGCACATCCTCCGCGCTGGTGATGCGGTACCGCTTTTCTTCACAGACGATGAATTGCGCCGGACTGACCTCGACACCGGGGATTTTGCGGAAACGGAACAGCACGGACGCTTCGGAAAACACCGCCCTGTTTGCCCAGCGCTCCGAGCCGTTTCGGTCCTCCTTGTAGGCGCGCACCGAGGCGAGAACTGTGTCGCCCTGCGTGATAAAGCCGTCCTCGTCCTTGACCGGCGCGTTGGAGATGATGTCAATGAAGCTGTTCATTTTTCCGAAAGACAATACACGCCCTCCTTATCCGCGATGTTTTATGCGGTTTTGCGAAGCAAAATTTCGGCAAGCGTTTACGCCGAAAAGCATAAAACTCGCGAGCCTTGCTTGCAAGACTCTCATAGCTTCCAATCCCGGTCAAGCCGCAAAAGAAGGTTGACCGTATCCCAGACCTGCCGGCCCGCCTGCACGGAATCGGCAAAAAAGCCGCCGGTGGAACCGTCGCGGCTTTCATAGAAATGCGATGCCAGCATGATGACCGCCTGTTCGGTGGTTGCCGGCATCGTATTTTCTGTGTAATAGCCCTCCGGGATATGCTGATAGCTTTCGGCATAACGGACGGCGGCGGTGATGTACATCTGCAGAAGCTCGTCGTCTTCCGTATGTGAAAGAATCAGATTGGCTTTGACTTTTTCAAGCAGGGTGTCCAGTGCCATGACCGCCGCCTCCTTTCGTTTTAATGCTTATGAACCCATTTGCAGAAGCTGAATGCCCTCGGCGAGAATGACCTTGCCGTCCACGCGCTCGGCGGCGATGAAGCCCACCTGCCCGTTGCCGGCGTAGAGTTCGTTCAGGCGCTGTACCGTGCGGCCCATGCGGTCGGCAATCCAGTAGTTGGAGAAATCACCAAACGCAATCGGGAGCGAACCCGCCTCCGCCGCCGGCACATAAGGACTGGTGTAGAGCGGATAGCCCAGCAGTCGGTCCGGCTGACCTGCCTGCACGGAGGGCTGCCAGAGGTACGCACCGTTGGAGTCCTTCAGCTTGCGCAGGGCGGATACGGTGATGTCTTTCATGAGAAACACCGCGTTTCTCCGATAGGGGCTTTTGAGCGCGTAAATCAGGTCAATGAGATTGTCCACGGTGATAGCCGTCGGGGAGCTTGCCGTCACGCCCACCGTGCCGCCGCTTGCGGTGAAAATGCCCGTGGGCTGACCGGTTCCGGTACCCACGCAGAAGGCTTCCTCCTCGGCGATGCCGAAGGCTCTGGCAAACTCCCGCGCGATGTAGCTCTCCAAATCAAACATGCTGTCCTGAAGCAGCTCCACGGAAACCTTGACAAGGTCGGTGAGCTTGAACGCGTCAATGGTTTTCTGCGCGAATGTGGGGTTGCTTTCGACATAGGCGGCGTTTTCCGCCGTCCACTGCGCGGTGGAATGGGTGGCCGCAATGGGGATTTTGCGCTCCGCCGAGGTGTTGATGGTCTTGGCGATGGAGCGGATGATGTTCGCCTCCTCCAGACCAGTCACAATCTGCGTTTCAAATTCCGTCGGAACCAGATAGCCGCCGTCGGTGTCTGGGGACGTGCTCAGCACGTTGTTGACGGGCGCTCTGCCGCGCAGAATGTTGAGAAAATCCGCGCGGTATTCGGCGGTTGCGCGGGGAGAAGCGGGTTTTGCTCCCTGTGCGCCGGGCTTTTCGGTCAGCGGTGCGCTGGTGGGGCGGCTCATTTCCGCATCCCGTGCGACGCGGTCCTCCTCAATGGCAATCTGCCGCGCCATTGCGTCCACGTCCGCGAGCATCTTGTCGTAGGTTGTGTTGTCTTCGGCAGAGAGCACGCCGTCCTTGGCGCGTGCGTCAAGAAACGCCTTTGCCGCGTCCCATGCCTTTGCGCGCTTTTCGCGCAGTTCAAGTACTTTTTTCATAATCCAATACCTCCGTTAAATGTATTTACGAGCCTGCAGCTTCTGCATGGCCTCGGTGATGGAAACGCCCATAGGAACGTTGTCCAGCTTCTTTTCCGCTATCGGAGCGGATTTCGGGATGAGCTTGTTCATAAGCGAATTGGTGACCGCCCTGCGGGAAAAAGCAAAAACGACATCCTCGGTGCGGCCGCGTTTCGCGTCCTCGAGAATGCCGTCCGCAAAGCCCAGCTCGATGGCTTTGTTGGCGTTCATATAGGTTTCGCCGTCCATGAGATGCGAGATTTTTGCCCGCGACTGTCCGGTCTTGATTTCGTAGGCGTTGATGATGCTTTCCTTGACTTCGGAGAGCATATCGATTGCCTTCTGCATTTCCTCGGTGTCGCCGATGGCAACGGTCAATGGATTGTGAATCATCATGAGCGCTGTGGGCGCCATCAGCACCTGCGTTCCCGCCATAGCAATCACCGATGCTGCACTTGCCGCGATGCCGTCGATTTTGACCGTGACCTCGTGCGGATAATCCATGAGCATGGTGTAAATCTGGCTTGCCGCCACGCAGTCCCCGCCGGGCGAGTTAATCCATACCACAATATCGCCGCTACCGGAAAACAGCTCATCCTTAAACATGCGCGGTGTGATTTCATCGCCCCACCAGCTTTCGTCCGCAACGGTGCCGTCGAGATATAGGGTGCGGATACCGGTGTTTTCGTCATTGTCCCAATTCCAGAAATGCGTTTTATCGTGCGCCCGGGCGGGACTTCGTTTGGTTCTGTCCATCTGAGGGTTCCTCCGTTTCTGTTGCAGCCGTATTCGCAAATGCACCAGCATCAGCAAGCTTGGTCATTGCGCCGTTGATGAGATACAAATCGCCGCCTTGTTCTGCGGGTATGCGGTCGAGGTTCTCCAGTTCCCGGATATCATTTGCTGACATCCAGCCGTTTTGCCTTGCGGTCGCGTAGCCGGTCATGCGGCTGGCATAGTCACCGCGGAGCAGACCGTCCACATTGAATTTTGTAAACACCGTGCGCTTTTCGCTGTCGAGCAGAAGCGACTTGTTCATCGCCTGCTCCCAGCGAATCACCCACGGGTCAAGTGTGTATTTCACGAACTCCAGCGACTGCTGCTCAATATTGGAAAAGCTCGACTTTTCAAGGTCGGCCAGCATGTGCGGCGGCACCCTGAAAATTCGAGCGATTTCATTGATTTGGAATTTTCGCGTTTCCAAAAACTGCGCCTGTTCGGGAGAAATGGCGATGGGCGTGTACTTGAGGTAGAGTAGGCAAGTGCCGCCGTGCATTGTTTCCAATGTCGGTTTGCACAAGCCT